>OJUG01001482.1_pt1 | contig 29632 bp, 29 predicted proteins | sample 1599841 | NCBI WGS metagenome assembly OJUG01 (sample SAMN04168659, study PRJEB22393) | human gut metagenome | biome: human gut microbiome; feature: stool | host: Homo sapiens | collected 2014-05-12 | reverse complement strand
CCAAAGTATTACAGATACACCGTGAACTGGAAATAGACAACAAACCGATAACAGCTGATATAATAAAGGATTGTTTCTACGGACGGGACAAGGTACAGCGCAGCTTGCTGGAAGTATATGCGGAGCATAACGAGAAATGCCGTGCCCTGATTGGCAAGGAATATACAGAAAGCACCGTAACCAAGTTTGATACTTCAATAAACCGCTTGAAAGAATATATCCGTAGTTGTTACCACCGTGATGATATAATGCTGGCAGAACTGGACGGGCAATTTATCCGTGATTTTGATTTTTGGCTGAAAACGGATAAGCATTGCCAAAACAATTCCGCATTGAAACATTTGAAGAACTTGAAAAAGGTTGTCCGTATTGCTTTAGCTAACGACTGGATAAAGAAAGATCCGTTTTACGGCATTCACTTCAAGCAGGAGGAAGTAAATGTAGAGTTCCTCTCACGTGAAGAACTGGATATTCTGATGAACAAGGAATTTGCTATCAAACGGTTGGAGCAGGTAAGGGATATTTTTGTCTTTTGCTGTTTTACCGCACTTGCTTTTGTCGATGTGCAGCAGTTAAGCCGTGAGCACCTGATAAAAGACAATAACGGTGCTTTGTGGATACGCAAGGCACGTCAGAAAACCAATCAGATGTGTAACATTCCCGTTTTATCCATTCCTCAAAGGATATTGAGAAAATATGAAGATAATGTAGAGTGTATAAAGAAAGGTGTACTTTTGCCTGTAATCAGTAATCAACGCATGAATGCCTACTTAAAAGAAATCGCTGATTTATGCGGCATTACCAAACGCCTAACTACGCATGTTGCAAGACATACTGCGGCTACCGTTGTTTTTCTCGCTAATGATGTATCAATGGAAAATGTATCTAAAATTTTGGGGCATTCCAATATCAGAATGACACAACATTATGCAAAAGTTTTGGATAGCTCTATTATGCGTGATATGATTAATGTAGAAAAGAACTTTTTGTAATAAATAAACTTCCACTCGATTCAGTAATGTACTATTTGATCATTACTGAATCAAATAAGGGGTGTTCTGAAATTTTGATATTATCTGAAAAAATCATAACTTCTTGCCCCTTTCCTGAATTACTGGCACTGTAGTTTAGCTCAAATTTTTGTTGCCTAAATTTATCATACAATTCCATAATAAATGAAACACTGTCATATGTTACAATCCATTTACTATTTGTTATTTGGCTTATCATATTAGCTATATTTTTATGATCATCATCATTATAATAATTTAGATATAATCCTTTCCCTTTTACATAATATGGAGGATCAAAATAAAAAATAGAGTTTTCAGGAAGAGTTTTTGTCAATTGTTGAGTTAATATAACTGCATCTTCATTATAAAGATGTATTCGTCCTGAATATTCAGCTACGCGATAGATTCTATGAATTAAATCGTCTTTTTTAAACCGGGCATCTATTTTGTAATTACCCTTTTGTAAATTTCCACCAATAACTCCTGCATTTAATATCCCTGAACGATTTGTACGGTTCATGAAAAATGTAGAAAAACCTAAGTCTAGTAATTCTACTTTTTCTTTATTTTTTTGGACATCTTTTTGCTGATGCCATGAATCCATTGTTACAGGAGTATCATAAATCAGACGGCATAAGTTTTCTGTATCAAAAAGGACGCTGTGCCAAAAAGCATATATTGCGCGATCTTTATCATTAATAATAATACGACTGACATATTCGTTAAATAAGAGAGATAAAGCAACTGAGGCTCCTCCTACATATGGTTCTATATATACACCATCAAGCAAATTATTCTCAGCTATGATCTTCTGAAAAAAACTCGCAACTTTAGCTTTTCCGCCGGGATACCTTAGTGGTGATAAAAAATCCATATTATACAGTTTCAGTATTTATATCGTTCCATAAAATCACAATAAACCTTTCTATATTATCCCAGCCTATAATTAAATTATCCGCTTTAGGATAAAAGAAAGCATTATGAACATAGGCATTTAATGATTCTATAGACAAAACGGAATTCGGATCATTTATTTCTGTTCTAATTCCTTTAGATAAATCATCACTTAATAATTTTCTCTGCCTTAAATGATTAATAACTTTCCCCGTCTTCCCTTGCAGTGATTCTTTTGAAGCGCATGCAGTTAAAGCATTATTGGCTATTATATTATGTTTTTCAATATATGTATCTATAGACAATTCCAAAAAGACTCGAAGCAAAATCGAAGATGCATTAGGGCATGATGTTACTTGAATCTTTTTAAGTTCTTCGTATATCTTATTTATTTTAGGATTTTCTATTTTTATATTAACCTTTGAAGGTATCAAGGTTCTTCTCTCTGAAGATGAATTTTTCTTTCCTTTTACTTTCTCTTGCGATATATTATTAGTGGGCGTATTGGTGCTATTTGAATTAGCTTGATTATAGCTTTGCAATTCCCATTGGTCTTCCACTTCCTTGGTTGTATCAGGCCTATTTTCTTTATCAAACTTATCTATATATTCCTTTCGTTTCTTTCTGTCATATATATCTGCAACTTTAAATTTAGGGTCTAAAATATCTGTAATAACTTTCATCAAGCCTTTTATGACCTCGCCAGATTCTAATTTAGAAATTAATTTTCCATTATTTATTTCAATACCCAAGTTTTCTCTAACATATGGATCTGCTACTAAACGTTGTAAATTGCTTGTGTTAAGATTTACTAGATTATTCTTTATATTTTCAGAAACTGCCTCATGAGATTTCATCAAAGAAATAATTTGTAAGGGAATTGATGATTTTCCTTCTATTTTCTCCTCAAAACGCTGCTTTTGTTGAGAATTCCAAGTTACAGTTCCTATACCTTCAAGGCTTCCTGAATGTTTTCTTTTTATCCAAATATCCGCGTCTGATGGATTTTCAAATAGAACACAATCAATACTTTTTATCAAACGTTCACTATTGTCTTTTTGCAATTTTAAAAATTTTTTCCTTAAACCAATATTGTTATCACCTATCAAAGAGGGATTATTTAGTAGTTTTAAAGATGTCACGCGTCGGTTACCTTCCAATACTATATATTTATTTTCCTCTCCACTCAGCGTTACTTGAATTAAGTCTACAGGACTGAGACCAAACTCCATTATGTCTGAGGCTAAGTTATATAATTTCTCACCTTGATCTTCTATCATTTTATCAATAGCTTCCTTTTGAGAAGTCAAAGGCTCAAAACGGTAGTTCTCTGTATTGACAAAGAGATATGTTAATCTAATACTTTTAATTGCCATAATATACACAAATATTTATATCATGAGTTAATGCAAACTGTTATAAAACAGAATTTTGCTCACAAAGATATTACTTTTGTGGCGAATAGACAATTCTTGAAGAAAGTATTTTTAACGAATCAGATAAAAACATTCACAAAGGTAAGCTCCGTATTCCGTCCGTTCAAGCCCAAGCCCTACGGGTTTGAAAGAAAATCTCCACACCTGCGCTACGCTCCGGGTAGTATTTTCTTCCAAAGGCTTGTACAGACGGACTACTACACTAATAAAGTTAATGTTCTTAGTCAGTTTCGGAAAAAAATGTGTGTTTTTAAGGATGGTAGGCTATTCCTGCCGTTACTTGTTATAGTAGGTCTGTAAAAGCCTTTCTATATCGCTTTGACGGTAGATTATTTTGCCTTTTATCTGAATGTAAGGGATAACGCCCGTATCTCTCCACTCTTGCAGCGTGCGGATGCTTACTTTCAGATATTTGGATGCTTCCCGGTTGCTTAGAAACTTTTCACCGTTTAAAATGCGGTCTGTTTTCCTTTGCCAGCCGGCTGATACCGTCCAACATTCTTTCCATAGACTGAAAGAACTCCTTTATCATTTCACTGTTACCGTTTATCAATTCCATATTGCCATATTGATTTATAGTTAGTTTGAATGATTGGTATATACATGTTCAATTACGCAGGTAATCGCCATAATAAGAAATGGAAAGGCAATCTTTTACCTTGTCATAGCCGATATAAAGCCGTTTAAAGGCTTCAACAATGAAGTAACGGTTATCTTTCTGTATCTCGTAAGTGGCAGGTTGCGCCTGTCCGTTATCTGATACATGGAGCATCGAAAGGAGATACTTTTTCTTGCTTTGGTATATCATCACCGTAGGATGAAGATTTAAACTTTCCCATGTACCCACAATAGCCAGGAGGGTAAAAGATTGGTTTACTTCTGAATTGTCATCTTGTTTTCTTGTCATAAGGCGATACTTATTTATTGGTTGGTATATAGTTGTTTTTCTTTCCTGAAAGATGGTTTGACGTACATTCGGTAACCAGTCTTTCTATATCGGCAGATTTATAGTACAGCTTATTCCCGATTTGGGAATAGCCAAGTTTGCCACTGTTCCGGTAGTTCTGCAAACTTCGGATGCTGATACCGAGCAGGGTGCACACTTCACGACCTGACAACCATTTCTCCGGCTGGTGGGTATTCTCTCTGCAAATCCGTTCCACCTGACTGACGAAACCGGAGAACCGCCCACATACTTGTTTAAAAGTCTGTTCCTCAATAGTTACGATATTCATGCGTCTTTTTCTTTTGGCTGGTTGAATATCTCTTTCTGCATTTCTTCTCGGTAGAGAGCCGAAAGGACGTCGTTGTACTTTTTCAAATGTTCTTCCAGTACGTTATCAATAAAATTTCCGATGCTTACCTGTTTGCCCGTAATCACCCCTACAATCTGCATGATACGTTTCTGTATCTCTCCACTTATGTACACGCTTTGACGGTTGCAAACCGACCGTTTTTTAAGGAACACCGATTTATAGCTTTCCCGTTCCTTGCTTGCTGCTTCCTGTAATGATTGTTTTACTTCTTCCATGCATTTAATTTTTAATGGTTTATAAATAGGTTGATTGATTTCTGATACTGATTGAAAAGGAACAAGCTAATTTTATAGCAGTATTGCCATATTTCTAAAAGGTTTTTAAATATGGTTTAAAGCCATATTCAAACCTTGTTTGACTATCTTATATATTGCTGCCATTCAATCAATTTTTAGCAAAGAAAAGGGTAAAAACAGATGTTTTTAAAAATGGGGGTACTTTGCCCATTTGTGTCGCAATTTGGCGTAATAGGGCATATTTCAGGGATTAACTGCTGTCTGTAATTTTGTAACCGATAAATAGATATAGGAAGAAGCCGAACCGCTTGCTTTGGCAATCTGACCGTAGGGAAGATTTTTATGTTCATTAGAACATAGCAAGTTGTGTTTTGAGGTCCGCTATTTGCTTTTTGCACCTCAAAACCTTGCCACCTGATAAGGTGGTTTGGTTTACTCCGAAGTCGTAAACCATGTAAAAATTATAATTATGGAACAGAAAAAGAAGTACCAACACAAAGGAGGGCGCAAGCCTAAACTTGACCCACGAACACACCGTTATTCGTTCAATTTGGACGATGTGGAGAACGCCAAATTCCTGTCATTTTTTGATAGGTCAGGTTATACTATCAAAGCGCATTTTATTAAGAACTGTATTTTCGGTAAGTCGTTTAAGGTAACAGTAAGGGATAAAAGTAAGGTGGATTATTATATTCAGCTAACACAGTTCTATTCACAATTCAGGAGCATAGGACAGAATTACAATCAGGTAGTGAAAGAACTTCATTCCAATTTTTCAGAAAAGAAAGCACTTGCTTTGCTTTACAAACTGGAACAATGCACTTTGGAACTGATAAAGACCAATGAAATGATAGTAATGTTAAGCAGACGGTTTGAACAGTCCTACCAAAGAGAGGGGACAATATCGGCAGATGAATAGAAATAACTTGCCAAAAAAGAAAAATCCCGAAGTTACCACGTGTACAACTTCGGGATAGTTTCTTTCTTATTTGTCCGTTCCGTGTTCTTTTTCAAACTTTCGGAGCGTACCAACATCAAACCTTTTCTTTATGAACTCACGCACATCGGAAGCCCGATAATAGGCTTTTCCGCTAATCATCATAAAGGGCAGCAGTTTCTTGCTTCTCAATCTCTGTAACGTTCGGGTACTTACTTTGAACAACAGGCATAAGTCCTGATTATCCAAAAGTTTATCGCCCGGCATTACTTCGGGATTGGTTTGCAAACTCTTTACGTCTTTGCCTACTTCTTCCAATTTATCAAGAAGTTTCTGCATCCAGTCTTTAAACTCGTAATTATCTATATACATATTGCTTCATTTTTCTGATTATACACTAATGATTACCAATCAATTGATGAAGCAAAGTTCAGAAAAGGGAAGCAAACAAATTACAGGGTAGCATACGCTACCCTGTATAAATTGATGCTAAACACCTGATTATCTATACCCTTTATTTTCGTGTTCTTTGCGGATAAGGTTTGCCAGTTCATTAAGGAACTCCGTAAGTTTGGTTGGCTTTCGCTTGATGACATCCATGTACTTTTGGTGATAATCACCTAATTTAATGTTAAAGAGCCATTCAAAGGCTTTTCCTAAGTCCGTCAGGTGAACAGGTTTTTCATTTTGATATATTATGCGTTTTGACAGGAATAGACCGCTGACAATTTCCATGATATTGATAAGGCTTGTTTTATCAGCTAAATGGAGAGGAGAAATGAATAGCTTATTTGCGTGTTGCTGGAATTGTTCGGGGTATTTGATACGCAGATTCACTATGCGTACTTCTGTTTTGATTAGTTCTATTGCTTCATCAATCAAATGCAAATAGGGTATTTTTTTCTTGCTCAAACCGCACACGATACGATTTAAGCCGATGTAAACCAAAGGAGAAATAACGAAGTAAAACGCAATAATCCTGTTCGTTTAAACTAAAATCAGCTAAATGTGTAGCCAGTTCTTCAATAGCTTCTGTAAATTCGGATGCAGAAACTTTACGCTGTGAGTATTCCGATAATAATCGGAAGAATCTCTGTTCCAATAAATTATTCATTATGGGAATTATAGAAAGAAGTCCTACCAACATGGTAGAACTTGCTTTTTTTAATAAGTTATTTATTTACAAACTGAAAATCATATTCATTATATCTGTTACCAATATTAGGATATTTTTTTAAAAGCAGTTGAATATTAGAGACATCTTCCATTGATAGATTTACATCTACCGCTTTTGCATTTTCTTCTAAATACTTAATCCGTTTAGTTCCCGGAATAGGAATTATATTTTCACTTTGTGCCAATATCCAAGCTAAAGCAAGTTGGGCTGGGGTTATTCCTTTGCTTTCTGCTATTTCTGCAATTTCAATAGTCAGTTTTTGGTTATTTTCCCAATATTTACCGTTATAACGTGGCAAATGCTTGCGGAAATCATGTTCTTCCAACGCATTTACGTTGATAGTATTTGTTACTAAACCTCTGCCTAACGGTGAAAATGGAACTAAAGTTACACCTAATTCTTTTGTCAATGGCAGAATCTCTTTTTCGACATCATGTGTTAATAAAGAATATTCACTCTCAACCGCAGATATAGGATGAACATCACAAGCTCTTTTTAGTGATTCGGGAGAACATTCGCTTAGTCCCAAATAGCGCACTTTACCCTCTTTAACTAACTCTGCCATAGCTTCAACTGTTTCTTCGATTGGTATTGTGGGGTCAATCCGATGCGCATAATACAAGTCTATAGTTTCGATATTTAATCTTTTCAGACTGTTCTCTACAGCTTGTTTTACATATCTTGGAGAAGCATCCACATAACTTTCACCACCAGCGAACACGCTACCTTGACTATTGCGTAAGCGAAAACCAAATTTTGTTGCAATGAAAATCTGATTTCTTTTTTCTGCTAATACTTTGGATAGTAATTCTTCATTAGCACCATTTCCATACACATCCGCAGTATCCCAAAAATTAATGCCAAGTTCTAAAGCACGATGCAATGTCTTAATGCTTTCTTTTTCATCGGCTACTCCATAAGCAGCACTCATTCCCATACAACCCAATCCGATAGCGGATAGGTTTACTTCTGTTTTGCCTAATTTTCTGTACTCCATTATTTATATTTTTTAGTCGGTACAAAATTAGGTAATGCAAATATGGCTGATTAACACTATTCAAAGCATCATTTACACAAATCAAATAATTGCTGCTCTCTAATTTCGCTTGGCGTTTTTCCTGTATGCTTACGATAGAATTTACTGAAATAGGCTATGTTTTCAAATCCCAAGCTATAAGCAATTTCTGAAATAGAAAGATTACTATGTAATAAATACTGGGTACATTCTTTAATTATTCTTTCCGCAATCATTGTAGAAGTAGTTTTTCCAGTAGTATCTTTTACCACTTTATTTAAATGATTAACGTGTACAGACAAACGGTTTGCATAATCGGCAGGAGTACGCAAACTTAATACTGAATGTGGATAATCAACAGGAAATTGTCTATCCAATAATTCTATGAATAATTCAGTAATACGTTGCGAAGCATTTGGATGTGATTCATATTTATTTAACTCCTGCATTTTTAAAGCTGTATGTACCAACAAATGAAGATAACAACGTAAAACATCATATTTGTTTGCATAGTCTGACTGGTTTTCTTCCTGCATTTTGGTATATATATCCAAAACTTTGGTAATTTGTGTATCATCCAAGAAGAAAACTTTATCTCCCGTTACTTTGAACAATGGACTATTAGCCAAAGAACTATTTTTTTCTTCTGACTGTACAAATTGCTCATTAAATATACAAAACATTCCTTTCTGTTCTTCACTGATTGATTCCCAAGCATAAGGGACTAAAGGATTAGAAAATAACATTGCAGGACGATTTACTAAAATCCATTTATCTGCATAATATAGTTTTCCCACACCAATAATCAAAGTGACTTTGTAAAAATCTATGTAACTGAATTGTACTGTCCCAAAATTACATTGTCGGGAGAGAACATTGAAATATGGTTTCTCCTTAGAGTAGGTTGTACCCAGTTGAGGGTCACAACGTTGGATTCTTTTATAGAACTGTGGAATACTTTCGGACATAGTTTATAATTTGCTATGACAAAATTACGAGAAAGTCTAAAGATACAATAAATTATATTTCATAATTAAAAGAAAATAACTATTTTTGTAGTGAGATTTTTGAAATTCTGCAATATCAAGTAAATAAAGGTAGATAGCACGTTATTAAACCGTTACCCCCTTCTTTTTAATATATCATGTAATAATATGTATTACAGATAATTATGATTTAACGTAATAGTAATTGCAAAAGCATAATAGGAAATTTCTTACATACAAAATGGAGCTTATAGATATTCAAGTTTTATAGAAATGAATAATCAGAAATTTAAAGAAGAATTCAAATTACTGTTAGAGAAAACTATTTTCCCAAGCGATATAAAAGATGAAGAACGTAGTAGGGATTGGAACAATATTATTAGTTATACAATGGCTAATATTCCTTCAAAACTCTATAGATTTAGGGCATATAATGATTATAGTGTTGATTCTCTAAAAAACAATACTATATCTTTGGTTAGGCCAGACATGTTTTATGATATGTATGATTCTTTAATATATGTAGATACAACAAAAATTGAATCCTTGATTAAAAATGCGTTGAGTCCTGCTTCTCTATTAAAATTTATTGAATATTGTCATGAAAAAAAAGAGGTTCCACCATTATTTACTTCAATCTTCAATGATGAAATATGTCAATCGGTATTGGAAAATATTTTATCAATGTCAACAGATAATATTGTTGACGGAGTAAAAGCTATTTCAACATGGGACATTACACCTATTAAAGAGTTTGTAAAAAGAAGTGTTGTCCTTACTGAAAAATTAATAAAAGAAAATCCCATGACTAAAATAGCTTGTTTTACAGAGGATGTATGTTCTAAAATTATGTGGGATAGATATGCAGATGGTTATAAAGGATTTGCTGTAGAATATGATTTTTCGGAATATGTATTTAGTCTTTGTGCTAAATGTGATAAGAGAGATTGTTTAGACAGGGTTCATCCATATTTGTTTCCTATAATTTATTCTGATTGTAGGTATGATGCAACAGAAATAGTACATTATTATTCTACACTGGATATGTCACAACAAACTAAATCTCAAAATAATATTCCATTTCCCGATACTTTGTTTTGGATAAAAGCCTTTTTATATAAAGATAAAGAGACATACGCTTACGAAAAGGAGTGGAGATTTATGTGTTGTTGTGAAAATTGGGTACAAGAAAATCATATAGAGTTAACTGTTAAGAAGCCCACAGCAATCTATTATGGTACATATTTACCTCTTGAACAGAAAAAGAAATTGAGTTTAATAGCAAGAAGTAAAGGTATTAAGGAATATGAAATGTATGTTAATAATAATACGGCTTCATATTCACTTAATTATAGAGAAATAGAAAATGATTAGTTTGATATGCGAGTAATATTTAGTATCTTTGCCGCAACTCAAACAACCACCGCAACACCAAGCAATCTAAAGAATTGCACACGTGGGGTTATTAGTGGGAGAAAGAATAAAGGGTTTGCTAAGATATTGAGTACGTGATGAATAGAGTTAAGGTTCATCTTTCGTACGCACCGCAAAGGATAATTAAGAACAAATATTTAGCACTGATATTCAATATATTAGTGCTTTTTTATGTTCTTACCTTTGCTACACTTTAAAAAATGGTGTGCATAATATGCGACCAATTATTAGTAACCCGTGCGACCAATCCATGCGTAACATTCATATATTCTAACCACCTGAACTAATGAATGTTATATATTGGTTACTTTTTTAATTTTGTACCTTTACTTTTCGTGTCTCCGACACATAATATTCAGCTTCAAATTTGAATTCATAAGAACGTTTGATTTACTAACAATTAAATTAAATGTTATGAATACGTCCTAAGCTTTGACCGATATTTTTCAATGATAAAAATCAATAAATAAAAGCCTCACTTCTTTACTTCATTTTCTGTTTTCATAACAATTGATAATTATTTCTGTTTTCATGTTTATGCAAGTTGTTGTATCTTATAAATATTCAATTTATTCCTCGGTGAGAAACGACCCGTTTCTCGTAGAGCATCGACGCGATCTCCGTAGAGAAACGAGGTGATTCTCGTAGAGAAAAAATAGTCTGTGTAATATCTTGATTTACAACGTGTTTTAAATTATCAAAATGTTGAGTATTTTCAATGCACAAGCGATCTCCTTATCTGTTTATTTAGCATTTTTATGTATCTGAAATCACAACATATACATCGTGTCTTTTTGTATATACTGCCTACCATAAAGCCGTTGTTTGTAAATCTGACCATAAATCGGACGCAATAACTTATTGGCAGTGTTATTCATTATCATGGAAAAGCACGTCTTTTGAAATCAAATTCATTATTATATCAGTTTCCGATGAGATTCAATATATGGATCAATAGTATTACTTTCACTTGAAAAAATAAAAGTAAGAAATCTTGTAGAAATATAATGTAAATTTAATAAGCAAATAATTAATTGTTTATACGATTACAATAACTTTTGAAACTGTTTTTTTATGGATATAAAACAGGATGATTCAATAGTATAAAAAAACTTATTATTTCTTCTTGTTTAGGAATATTATGATGATAAATATTAATTTTGTAAATTAAATAATGATTTTGTTGATCAAAATAATTAATCATGAAAGCACTCAAACAAAGCAATCTCATTACTTCTTGTTTTTATGTTGGATAGATTCCGTTTTTAAAATTATGCAAAAGAAACAATAGTAGTAATACTTTCATGAAATAACATTTTGATTCTATAGAGTATAACATTCTGATAGACATAATAGCAGATGAAAGAAATTAAAATAGAATCCCAAGAGGGTGACAGTATATCTTTTGAGAAAGAAATCTCCAATTTGATGCAAGAACAACTTCTGTTCACAGAAAGTATATATGTTCATTTACCAATGGGGGAGTTGAAGTTTATGATGCGGTGGGTCTCCTTCACAGTATAAACGACTATGCATTAAAGATGTATGGTGTTGAAGACCGGAATACAGTGATAGGTGTTGTGAATCTGTTTAATAGCCCGTATGTCGATGAAGAACTCAAGACTAAGATTCAACGTGGTGAAAATATTGTATTGGAATTTGAATATGATTTTGATCGGATAAACAGGAATGCATATTTTTCTTCCAATAACAAGAATAGTATGATTTACGAAGTTAAGGTCGTTCCCGTACGTAATAAAAAAGAAGCTATCATCGGACATATCTTACTCACTAATGATGTAACAGCAAAAAAAGAAGCAGAATTTCATACAGAAGAAAACAAGAAGAATTTGGAAATGGCTATGGACGCCACCAATATGTCTTCGTGGGTATATGATGTATATAAAAAAACTTTCAGTTCATTATATGGATCTCCTATAGTAGAATCTATTTCAACATTAGAGGATTTATTAAAAATAATGCATCCGCAGGATCAGCTTCAGCTGCTTCAACTCTTTGGTCAACTGGAACAGAGAGAAATTCAGCAAGGGCAAATCACTGCACGTATTTATAATGAAAAGGAGAAACAATATCGCTATTATGAAAGTAGAATGCGTTTATCCTCTGAACATTTTGGAAAATTACTGATTATCGGTACGGAAATGGATGTGACAGAAAAGGTACAGTTGGCAAAGAAAACAGAGGAATTAATAGCGAAGCGTGAACTTGCTATGCAGGTTAGCAATATTGTCCACTGGGACTTTGATGTGCGAACCCGGAAATTCGAATCTTACAATGACCCTGTTAATGATTACGCCAGCGACAAGCTATTGACTATTGAAGAACAGATGAATGTAATACATCCTGAAGATCGTTCTTCCGCTTATGATGCTATACAAATCATGTTATCAGGTAAAGACCTTACCGTGGAATTTTCTTGTCGCATTAAAACAAAACACGACAAAACGTGGTCATATTGCAATATAATCGGAGTGCCTTTTGAGCGAGATGAAAATGGAGATATTGTACGTTATACAGGATTCAGACAGAACATTTCGAAACAACATCAATTGGATGAAGAACTTAGAGAGAGAAACTACAAAATGGAGCTCACTTTCAAGACCGTTGGAATGTCTTATTGGGATTTTGATGTAGAGAGCGGACAATTCCGGGCATTTAACGATCCGGTTAACGACTTTCATTCTGAAAAACCAATTTTTCCGGAAGATTATTTGAATACTGCCCATCCAGACGATGTGAATTGTGTTCGTGAATATATAAATCGTATACTTCTAGGAGTTAATAGCGATTTTAATTTGAAATATCGTTCTAAAACTAAATGGGATGATGAATGGCAAACCTTGTTAGTTACTGGAATTCCGATTGAAAGGAACAAGAAAGGGCAGGTAACTCGTTACACTGGTATTAAAATAAACAATACGAAATGGGAAAAGATGGCACAAGAATTGAAAGATCTAAAAGAAAAAGCAGAGCTTTCTGATCGTTTGAAATCAGCTTTTCTTGCCAATATGAGCCATGAGATTCGTACTCCGTTGAATGCTATTGTAGGATTTTCCGAATTGATGATAAATTGTGATGATTCTTCTGAAAAAGAAGAATATATGGAAATTATTCAATCTAATAATGAATTATTATTGCGTTTGATTAATGACATTCTTGATCTTTCTAAAATAGAGTCGGGAATTCTTGAACGCAAACCAGAAAAATTTAACATGAGTAAGGTTTGTAGTGAGTTGTATACTATGATTCAGCCCAAGGTTACAAATCCTGATGTTAAATTCTGTATGGATGAATCCGGTCTGGAGTGCCTGATCTTTTTGGATAGAAACAGGCTCAAGCAAGTATGGATGAACTACCTTACTAATGCCGTGAAATGTACTCAGTCCGGATATATAAAAATGGGATATTCCATTGAAGGGAAAGGCATCCGGTTTTATGTTGAAGATTCCGGAGTAGGTATTCCTGTAGAATTGCAGGATAGAGTTTTTGGCCGGTTTCAAAAGCTTAATGAGTTTGCACAGGGGACGGGACTTGGACTTGCCATTTCCAGAGCCATAATAGAAGGGGCAGGAGGTAAAGTCGGATTTATCTCTCAACCAGGCAAAGGATCTACTTTCTGGGCATGGGTGCCATGTGAGATAGAAATGCCGGAAAAAGTATCCTCGGTCGATTCTCAACCGTTAGACCAACCGTCTGTATGAAATAAGTAAGGAAGATTTGAAGATTTTAATTGCTGAAGATAATGATAGTAATTATTTATTGGTACGACATATTCTCAAAGACTATAATCTAACGAGAGCACTGGATGGTGCAGATGCTGTCTGGAAGGCTCGCAATGAGAGCTTTGATCTTATTCTTATGGATATGAAAATGCCTGTCATGGGAGGATTGGAAGCAACTCGAAGAATTCGTGAATTCAATGCGAAGGTTCCCATTATAGCACTAACGGCCAATGCTTTTGATTCTGATAAAGGCAGTGCCATTGAGGCAGGGTGCAATGCTTTCTTAGCAAAGCCTTTATCCAAAAAACAAATACTGGAAATATTTTCAACAAAGTGGTAGTAGTTATATATCTTTGTTTCAACGGTTTATTGCAGTAATAACATCAGTGAATAGATATTAAGAATTGAATAAACATTTTCGGTTTATCATGGTCATTCCTAACAAAATGACTATGAGACCGATTAACTAAATAATGCTGACGCTTTCATTCCCTAAAAGCACTCCAAACAGAATGGCTATAAAAGGATTGATATAAGCATGAGTTCCAACTTCTGCTGCCGGACGAACTTTTAATAACCACACATAAACTGAATAAGAGCCAAAAGAAATCAGATAAATCAATGAAATCTTGTTTACTTTCTTCTCTTCGGCATATTTCCTTTATTGGGTTGTTAATTGCTTAAAGCACATCTTATTCTGTTTAGTCCGTCAATCAATGTTTGTCGGGGGCAAGCTATATTGATACGAATAAAATGATCGCCTGCTTCTCCGTACAGACTACCTTCATTCACCCGAATCTTACCTCTCTTTAACAGTGTTTTTACAATTTCTTTTGATGACAGTTTCAATACAGAGCAGTCTATCCATACCAAATAAGTACCTTCGAGCCTTATTACGGGAAACTGTAGAAGATGTTCTTTGAAATAGTTTTTCAGATAATTGTAGTTGGCAAATAAATAGTGATTAAGTTTATCCAGCCATTCCTCACTATCATTGTATGCTGCCATCAAAGCTTCAATTCCAAATGGGTTTACGTCGCATACTTCGTTTACGTTAATTGCTTTTTCTATTCTCATACGTATATTCGTGTCGGCAGAAATAATATTTGCAATCTGAAGTCCTGCCAGATTGAAGGCTTTACTTGGCGAAGTGCAGGTGACAGAGTGCATTAGAAACTCTTCCGATACAGAGGCAAAAGGAGTATATGTATGTCCGGGAAAAAACAATTCGCAATGAATTTCGTCCGCTACTATCAATATATCATTTTGAAGGCAGATTTTACCAATACGTACTAACTCCTGTTTTGTCCATACTCTGCCTGCCGGATTATGTGGATTACACAACAACAGAAGTTTAACTTTCGGATCAGCTGCTTTCTTTTCTAAATCATCAAAGTTTATCTGGTATGTTCCGTTTATATAAATGAGAGGATTGGTAACTATCTCGCATCCATTATTACGGATGGATGAGAAAAAGCAATTGTATACCGGAGTTTGTACCAATATCTTGTCTCCGGGAGATGTCAGGGCTTTTATTATTACAGACAGTGCTGGTACAACTCCGGTTGTATAAATAATCCAATCTCTTTCTATTGTCCAATTGTGTTTTCGCCCAAATCAATCTACAATAGAGTCATAATATTCAGAGGGAACTTTTGTATAACCGAAAATACCGTGTTCTACCCGTTTTTTCAATACATCAACCACAGCAGGAGCTGTACGGAAATCCATATCAGCTACCCACATAGGCAAAACATCCTCTTCCGTCTCTATATCCCATTTATAGGAGTGGGTACCACGACGGGGGATTACTTCATCAAAATCGTATCTCATGCGCTAAAGCAGGTTATATTGTCCCATAGTTGTAATTCACAGTCAGCAGGTTTTTTGATGTTTTTGTCGATGATAATTTCACCGTAACTTTCTGCCATGATACTCCCCCTACGTGGATTTTTTATACTATGTACCGGACTGTTGATAGTGGCTTGTACACTGCTATACTCAAAACAGAGATCAGCATCATCAGCCATTATACAATTTTCCATAATAAGATTATGAGCATAACAAAGTGGTTGGGTTCCTGAAATCTTACAATTTACCAGACGTAGGTTGTGAGAATGCCAACCTAAGTATTCGCCATTTAGTTCAGAGTTGTACACTGTTACATTTTCAGTATTCCAGAAAGCGTCTTTCGAATTGATTACTGCATTGCGGATTTCTACATTCTTACAATATTGAAATGAGTAATTTCCGTTTTGACTGTAATTTTTAATACGGATATTTTCACCGTACATAAACAAGTAGTCGGCCTTATCTATCTGTACATTTTTTAATTCTACATTGCGGCAATACCAAAAGGTTTCGAGTGCATTGGGGAGCTGTACATTTTCCAGTTTAACCCCATCCATTTCGCGAAACATTTTCGGAGCTTCTACCACAGTGTCGGTCATATGAAGGTTTTGAGAATACCAGAGGGCGGCACGTGCCCCTTCCGTAAAGAGACAATTTTTCACGATAAAACCATTCGTATGCCAAAAAGGATATTTACCTTCGAAACGACAGTTTACAGCTATAATATTACTACATTCTTTCAACGCTGATTCGCCGGTATGAATGGTTACATTTTCCAGTTGCAAGTCATGTGTTGCAAATAGAGGGCGTTCGCCTTCATATTCCTTGTTTTTAATTATTTCCATATTTCAATTGTTTTTTATTTTATAATTATAATTCTGTTTTATAGGCATTTTGCCGACTCTTTATTCTTCAGACGGCGTCTTATTTCCGTTATGGTAATTCAAAAGTGGCAGTTACATTGCCCGAACCAAGAGCAGATGCCAAGCCCACAGGATTGTCCACACGTCCCAGACGTGTATAACTGTAAGACGTAGAAAATGTCTTATAAAAGAGTACTACACATGAAGAACCATAAAGCATTAAATCTCCTGTTTGGATTCTACCGGGATTGGAAGATGCCGTCGGAAGATTTTCCGGTAAGTAGTAATACTTTTCATTATTATTCATTTCTGACATATTCACAGTCATTGGCAGTAACGACTTAAATGCCGTTACTGTTGGATTTTCTTCCAGAGTTACATTGAACGAGGTGGAACCAATGTTTATTTTAAGATTATTATTCATAGAATTATCCTCTTCATTATTACCTGGTTTATTGGGATCATTGTTATTATCTGACTCATCAGGGTCGACAGTAGGCGCAGGCTGTGTTGTATCCGGCGGACTCGGGAAAGGGTCATCGGTACTACACGATGTGAGACTGACCAATAATGTCAGTGCCACAAAAGAAGTTATAATATAATATTTCATATTCGTATCCTTTTTCATCATTTCAGATATTCTTTGAAGAAAGATTCCAGTTTGTCAAATGGAATAAGGTTTGTCCGATCGTAAAGATCTACGTGGCCTGTACCCGGTACGATATACAATTCTTTCGGTTCGGCAGCTTTACTATAAGCATCTTCACTGAATTCGCGTGAGTGCGCATTTTCTCCGGCAATGAAAAGCATGGGACGAGGAGAGATAGTCTCGATATCAGCAAACGGATAAAAATTCATGAATTTCACGTTGCTTGTCAATGTGGGATGTGTAGTAGTCAGTGATGTTGCACCTTCGGGTGTAAACTCTCCGCGTTCTGTACGATAGAATTCGTAAAACTCGCGTTCTATCGGAGAGGAGCTTTCTGTTAGTTCGTGTACTGTACCACCGGTATATTTCGTTTCCCCACCTAAGAATTCCACATAGCGTTGTTCGGCAGCTTCGGCAATGATCTGTTTTCTTTGTTCCAGTGTTAATGCATGTTTCAGGCCATTACGACTGGCTGTACCCATGTTGTACATACTTATGGTTGCGATGGCTTTCAAACGCGGATCGATTTTAGCTGCACTGATAGCAAAACTTCCACTACCACAAATCCCGATCACACCAATGTGTTCACGATTGACAGAAGGATGTGTACCAAGATAATCTACTGCGGCACTGAAAGATTCTGCATAAAGTTCGGGAAGGACTGCATTACGTGGTTCCCCTTCACTCTCACCCCAGAAAGATAAGTCGATGGACAAGGTTATAAAACCACGTTCGGCCATCTTCGTAGCATAGAGGTTGGCACTCTGCTCTTTGACGGCTCCCATAGGATGCCCCACAATAATTGCCGGATATCTTTCACTTTCTTTCATGTCTTGGGGAAGAAAGAGATTGCCTGTCACTTTCATTTTGTACTGATTGAGAAAGGTTACTTTCTCTGTGCTTACCGTACTACTTTTATAGAAGTTGTCTGCGTCGGTTTGCGCAAAAGAGAGGGTAGTACTGAGCATTGTAAGGGATGTTGCTGCTAATAATAAGTTTCGTTTCATATCTCTTAGGGTTTTAATGAGTAAAGAATTGATTGTCTATTTTTCATATTGCAAATGTACGGGGAAGAAAAGAGATTCTTTGTAGACAAATTACAGACATCATAACCCGAATTACAGATTGTAATATTTACATTCACTTTTTCTTATAAAACCGGATAAAAAGAGAATCTAAAGATATAGCAAGAGGGTGCCAAAAGTGAAACTCACTATCATTAAAACGCAGGTTAACGCTAATCTACGCAAAGATTAAGAGTTTGTTTAAATCTGCGATAATTTGCGTAGATCTGCGTTTCTAAAGTTAGATATTGATAGCTTTCTCAGACTTTTGATACCCTCTTACTACCGTTGATATCTGATTATAGATTACATTCCTTTTGTCTTCATGTCAATTACAAAACGATATTTGACATCATTCTTTTCCAAACGTTCCATGGCTTCGTTTATTTGGTCAACACAGATTAATTCTATCTGAGCCGTGATATGGTGTTCTGCACAGAAATCAATTACTTCTTGTGTCTCGGCAATGCCACCAATATTGGAACCGGAAAAACTCTTGCGTCCGTTTACGATATTGAATGCACCGACTTCCAACGGTTGATTAGGAAGGCCAACCAATACAAGACTACCATCTACTTTCAAAAGATTCAAATACATATTAACATCGTGTCGTGCGGAAACCGTATCCAGAATCATATCAAACTTAGAGAGGTTTCCCATTTGGTTCGCGTCAGTAGACAGCACGGCTTCATCTGCACCCAACTCTTTGGCTGTTTCTATTTTAGAGGGAGACGTAGTAAAAACGGTTACATGGGCTTTCATCGCTTTTGCAATCTTTATAGCCATATGGCCCAAACCACCAATACCTATGATACCTACTTTTTTCCCAGGTCCTGCTCCCCAATGTTTCAAAGGAGAATAAACCGTGATTCCCGCACATAAGATAGGAGCTGATGCTGCAAGATCAATTGTCTCAGGCAGTTTCAATACATAATTAGCATCGGCTACAATCATTTGCGAAAAACCACCATAGGTTTGTCCTCCAAGATATTTGTCGGGAGAATTAAAAACAACCGTCCAACCTTCTTCACAATATTGTTCTTCACCGTTGTGACAATGTTCGCAGTGTCCGCAACTATCGACGATACAACCGATGCCAGCCAAATCTCCGACTTTGAATTTAGTTACGTCTCTACCTATTCCGGTAATACGTCCTACTATTTCATGTCCGGGAACAATAGGATAGGTAGTTCCCCCCCAATCATTATGGATGGAATGAAGGTCAGAATGACAAATACCACAATACAAAATATCAATCTCTACATCATTCGGTAGAAGCGAACGACGTTGAATTTCTAAACTATGAAGCGGAGCTTCTGCTGATTCCGTTCCATACGCTTTTACTGTTTTTGTTTCCATATTTTTATTTTAATGTAATCAATCCGTACTTTAGAAGAAGATATCACTTTATCAAATTAGTTTTCCCATCTCATAGGCTTCTATCAAGGCAGGATTGCCTTTTATCTCACCTACATGCCAGACATCAGTAGCAAGAACTTTGCCTTTTACGACCGGATTTTCCAGACAATCTATAAAGCCCATCAGGTTATCGAAAACATGTTCTAAGCTGGCAAGCCCTTCTTTTCCTTCGGCAGCGGCAGCAAGGAAATAAAATTCTTTGTTTTTCATTTCGGTATAAGGTCCGCAACAACGGTCGAGTAATGTTTTCAGTTGTGCACTCATTGCATAGAAATAGACGGGAGTACTAAGAACTATGACATCAGCAGCCAGCATTTTAGCAATGATTTCCGCCGCATCATCTTTCTGAGGGCATGGTTTCTTATATTGGCTGCATACACTGCATCCCATACAATAGTGGATCGTTTTATCCCGTAGAAAAACCTTTTCCGCTTCATTTCCAGTTTCTATAGCTCCACGCATGAATTCATCACAGAGTGTGTCAGAGTTGCCTCCGCGTCGCGGGCTGGATGATAAAATCAGTACTTTTTTACTCATAATGACAGGTCGTTTAATTCGTTGTTTTTTTATGTTACAAAAGTACACTGTTGTAAGGAGATACTTTGTAGATAAATTACGGATAATATAACCCCAATTACAGATTGTATAAGGTTTCACCACAAAGGTAGCAGAGGACACAGAGTTTAAATCTTTATTGAAACGCAGATGATCGCAGATTTTCGCAAAGAGAAACAAATGTATGATAAAGAACTACAGTCTTTTAATCTGCGTTCATTTGCGATTATCCGCGTTTCATCAGAGAAAATAATATCTCTGTGCTCTCCGTGTCCTCCGTGATGAACCGTTTCATTTCTATTCAGGTATGATAACCCTGATTACAGAAGAAAATGGCTTTTTAAATCAACTTTAGCTTGGCATAAAAAAAATGTACCCAAATTACGGATAGTATAACCCAAATTACAGATTTGACTAATTCCGCTGAATCAGTGTATATTTTATTTATATCTTTGCTAAAATTCAAATACTTACGTCTATGGATAATATAGTAAACTTAGAAAGTGTAGACCGGTACAACAGTATGTATGGACTCGAGACATTGCACCCATTAGTGAGTGTCGTCGATCTTACAAAAGCAACTAAGATCATTAATCACACCCAAATGAATTATGGGGTTTATGCACTCTTCTTAAAGCAAACCAAGAGTTGTGATCTCAAGTATGGGCGTAGATCTTATGATTATCAGGAAGGAACGATTGTCTGTTTCGCACCCGGTCAGACTGTACGTGTAGATATGATCGAAGATGAAATCACGCCGGAAGTTTATGGTATTGTTTTCCATCCCGATTTGATTCGTGGCACTTCTTTGGCAAAGAGTATGAAAAGCTATACTTTCTTCTCCTATGCTGTCAATGAAGCACTTCATCTTTCAGATCAGGAAAAAGAGATTGTTATGGATTGTCTCAAGAAAATCAGCATTGAGCTGGAACATGCTATTGATAAACATAGCAAGGCTCTGATTGCAATGAATATAGAATTACTCCTTAATTATTGCATGCGGTTCTATGAACGACAGTTTATTACCCGCAGTAATGCAAATAAAGATGCTCTTACGAAATTTGAGCAACTTTTGAATGAATATTTCCTAAGTAAACTCCCCATGCAAGAAGGTTTGCCTTCAGTGAAATATTTTGCAGACAAAATTTGCCTTTCCTCCAACTATTTTGGAGATATGGTAAAAAAGGAAACAGGAAAAACTCCACAAGAGCATATTCAAGATAAGGTTATTGAAATGGCAAAGGAACATATTGTTGAAACGAATGAAACTGTTAGTCAGATAGCCTACACTTTAGGCTTTCAATATCCACAGCACCTTTGCCGGTTATTTAAGAAACGCGTAGGGTGTACTCCCAATGAATACAGAACGCAACAGGGACAAATTATTTAATATACTTCATATTATGGATGAAATTATAAAGATTGATACCATTGATCAATACAATAAACTGTATGGATTGGAAACCATGCATCCGCTGGTCGGAATTGTGGATTTGAAAAAAGCAACCAATCGTCCGAATCATATCCGGATCAATATGGGCTTTTATTCGCTATTCTTGAAACATACGAAGTGCGGAGACCTCAAATACGGTAAAAAACAATATGATTATCAGGAAGGAACAATTGTTAGTTTTGCACCAGGACAGGTTATAGGTATTGAATTGAAAGAAAACGTCCAACCGTCTTCCATAGGCATTGTGTTTCATCCTGACTTAATTCGTGGTACATCTTTGGGGCAGCACATCAATAAGTACTCTTTCTTTTCTTATGAGGTAAGTGAAGCGCTTCATGTGTCTCTTGCTGAACAGCAAATAATAATGGACTGCCTTAAAAATATCACGATGGAGTTAGAGCGTGCAATAGATAAGCATAGCAAAATTTTGATAGCTAAAAACATAGAACTATTGCTTGACTATTGTATGCGTTTCTATGAACGGCAATTTAACACCCGCAGTGGAGTGAATAAAGACATTATTGTACAGTTTGAACATCTCCTGGATGATTATTTCCTGGAACAAAATGCAGAAAAGAATGGTTTCCCCACCGTGAAATACTTTGCAGATAAGGTTTTTCTTTCGCCTAATTATTTTGGTGATTTAATAAAAAAAGAGACAGGGAAGAGTGCCCAGCAGCACATTGTGTTCAAAATAATCAATCATGCAAAAGACCAGATACTCAATACCAATCAGCCAATTTCTCAGATTGCATATAAGTTAGGATTTCAGTATACGCAACATTTTTCACGTCTGTTTAAAAAGAACGTCGGATGTTCACCTAATGAGTACAGGGCACAAAACGATATAGTTCTTTGATAAACTACTTAGTGTAGTCTTTGCTAAAAATAGGCTGTTTTTATGAAAAAAAACATATTGAATATAGAAACTGTACATCAATGTAATTGCTGTTTAGGGTGTAAAACGCTTCATCCATTGATAAGTGTCATTGATTTGTCGAAAGCTAATTTGGAACAACGTACCCTTAAGTTTGGCTTCTATACAGTCATATTGATAGAAGGTCATGCTGAAGATTTCCTGTACGGACGTAAATATTACGATTATTCCAATGCATCATTGATATTTCTTACTCCGGGAGAATCCTTTAAGGCGGATAAAAACAAGATACTTTCTCAAAAAGGTTGGTTGCTGGCATTTCACCCGGATTTACTTTATCACACTTCGCTGGAAGCAAATATAAAGAATTACTCATTCTTTTATTATAAACCGGAGGAAGCCTTACATCTTTCTTTGCGTGAAAAGACAAAGATAATAGAATGTTTATGCAATATCGGAGAAGAATTGCAACATGCCATCGATTGTCATACTAAAACAATTATTTCGAGATATATCGAGTTGTTTTTAGACTATTGCACTCGTTACTATGAACGGCAGTTCATCACACGCAACGAACCCAATAAACTCATAATCAATAAAACCGACTTGTTATGGGATGAATATGTTCAGTCTGGCAAACTCATGAATGGCATATTACCATCAGCTGAGTATTGTGCAAAGAACCTTCAATTATCTCCTCATTACTTTAGCGATCTGTTAAAGTTTGAGACAGGGAAAAATATATATGAGTATTTCCAGCAAAAACGTTTTGAGACATCTAAAAGAATGTTGTCCGATAAGAACAATACGACTGCCCTGGTTGCAGATAAGTTAGGTTTCTCTAATGTACAGTATTTTAGCAGCCTGTTTAAAAAGATAACCGGAGTGGCACCGAATGAATACAGAATTTCACAAAATTAATGTTGCCGGGAATTTATGTTTATTTCACCTGTAAAATGTAGTTTTCGGTTCCTTGTAATATCTACAATATCTTTGAAACAATTCAGCTCACCTCTACTACCATGTGTGTAGAAAGATTGTTAAAACGCAAACAAGCGCAGATTTTCGCAGATTATAATAAGACTACATTAATGATATTCTTTACATGACTTTGCGATAATCTGTATTTCAAAATAGTTGGAATACAATATTTATACTCCCAATGAGCATGAATGCAGTATCTATTTGTCTATGTTGACAACTTCACCAATCACAGGGTTGAGAACATTTAGCGAATCCGTCTCTATCATTTTTCGTACATTCATGATCGGTTCGTCCCACCGATGTTTTGCTAAAGCAAATTTAGAGTGGTGCACCGTCGGTATCTTCCCCTATAAACATATGCATTCGGGTTCGTTTTAATAACTTCATATTCTTATCTATTATTTCACGTTGCAAAATTGCACAGAATCTACAAAAGCTTTTGTATACAAATTACGGATAGTTATACCTTAATTACGGTTGTCATCTTTAGAGTCTGTTTCAATTTTCCTCGGCATTATTTGGAAACGCCCGGAAGTTCGTGTATATTTGCACAAAACTTTTTCTCAAAATGAGGCAACACAGTTTTGAAATTCAGAATTCAAAGATGCACAATGTGATTCGATTAACAGAGTCCCGGTCGGGATTTTGTCGATTGATGCATTTTGATCTTTGACATTTTGAACAACGTTCAAGATCTGTCCGGTATAGAATTCGTGCAGATCGGGAACGAAAAAAGCTATGCAGGCCTGTACTTTTCATAATTGAACCTTTTTCCTCATTCATTTTATGATTTGCGCATAACTGTCTCTTCACTGAGGCGGTCTTTCTCATGCCCGTATATTAACTTGTGCGGGATTTCGTGTTTCTATACATTTAAAAGTCTTATATTCTTTACTCTTAATTATTATACTACTATGAATAAGAATAAATCAAACAAAACATTTACGGATAAAAGTAATAAGTATACTATACAATCGGTACATATTGAGCATCATGGGGATTCTAAAGAGATCTGCGGAACTTCCGGACATATGTATCTGAATATCCTTTTTAGGGAAGCAGTTACTTCCTCCCATCATTTTACAGCATTCTGTTATAATAGTTTGCTAAATCTGGCAGGTGAATCCGAAGGCAGGCCGGGAGATACAGAGTTGGATGAGAACGTCCTGAAATTGACTTTCCATCCTAAAAGGATGTGGACGGAAGGGCATTATTTTGTACTATTATTACACAATGATGAACCTCTTTACAAGGTTTCTTTCTCTTTAGGAGAAAAAGGAATGATCGATTGCAACTATGAACCTGTCCATAAAAACTCAGTAGACTATATGCTTGCCCGTTATTTAGGAAAGAATCCATTGTGGTATAATGAGTTACATAATCTTCCGGGCATGACAGCTGCGCGTCGTCAACTATTGAACTTATATAAACAGAGTGAATTCGACCGGTTGCGTAAGCGTCGAAAGCTGAATGTTCTCCGGCATTATTCTAATTTTGTCATTACCGGAGCGGGTGGAAGGAATAAGGAGATTTTCGCAAAGAATGCAGCTTTTCTACTTATCGGCTCGGAGATTTACTTCAAACAGGTGAACGCGTATACGCTGACCGAAACACATAATGCGGTGGATCCTTATGAAACGGCAACTGAACTTTTCACCCAGTGTTACGGAAGAGTTATTTATCTGGATCATTTATTAGCATTAACCTCTCCGGGTGCTTCGAACGTGATTGGCAAGATGATTAATGCATTGCAAAAACAAGAAGGGATGTTTATACTGTCCGGCATGGACGCCGAGATTAATCAATTGTTTGAGTTAGTCCCCGAACTTGCTGCGTATTTTCCGGAAGAGAACCATTTTAAGACAGAAAGTTTCTCCATGCATGATATACTTAATTTAATAGAGCAGCAGCTGGAAAGCGAATCCTTTTATCTTTCGTCGGATGCACAACAGGTTTTGTACCGGAGCATGAAAACAGAATCTGATAACGGAACATTGTTATATTGGAAAGAAGATACCGTCAGTAAGTTTATCCATAAGGCCATCTATCCCCGTATGCAAGAACGCATTCTTCTCGAAGATAATCAGCCATCCGAAGATTTGCCCGAAGCTCTTATACGTATTGAAGCACAAGATATCGATACAACTTTTTTTGAAGCTCAAGCCAACTTGTTTGATGAAAGCATGAAGCAGCTGAATGCTTTGGTTGGTTTAAGTAAAGTAAAGCAGAATATGGAACAGGCTTTCAAATTTGTACGTTTCAATGAAAGACGTAAACAGTTGGGGTTACCTGTTCAGGGTCCAGGGGCACATCACATGATTTTCACCGGTAATCCGGGAACGGGAAAAACAACAGTAGCCAAGATGGTAGGGAAGATATATCATGCATTGGGGCAATTGTCCAAAGGAGAGGTTATAGTGACCGGACGTTCACAGTTGGTAGGGCGTTTTATCGGGGAGACGGAAAAGAATATGCAGGAAATTCTGGAACGTGCACGTGGCAATGTACTATTCATAGACGAAGCATATACGCTTTATGATGGAGCAAGTGATCATAAGGACTTTGGATTTCGGGTATTGGAGTCCTTATTAGCCGTACTTGCATTGGAGCATGCTGATATACTGGTTATATTTGCCGGTTATGAAAAAGAGATGAAGGCGATGATGGATGCCAACTTGGGACTGTGGGGACGTTTCCCGCATCAATTTCATTTTGAAGATTACTCTGTTGACGAATTATTACAGATAGGATATGATCTGTTGGATAAGAAAGGATATGTGCTGACAAATGGTGCGCGGAGTGTTCTGAAAGAAACAGTGGTCCACGTCTGTGAGCATAAAGATTCGTATTTCAGTAACGCCCGCTGGATGGGACAATTAATAACGAACGGGGTACTTCCTGCAATGGCAGAAAGAGTATTCAGAAGCACGCCTTCAGAAGATAAGAGGCTTTATCAGACTATTGAAGAAGAAGATGTGCGTTTTGCTGTAAATCGGATGAAGATCAATGAAATGCGGCTATCTCCACGTTCTGTTATCGGTTTCAGGGCCTGATAATTAGGGAACAGTAGATTACTGATTTGCAGATAAAGACAAAAGACTTTACACTATTTACCTTTTGCCTGGATAGCTTTAGAGTCTTTTGTCTTTTTTTTACGTTCCCTTTTTCTTCCCTTATTCTCTTTTTGCTAACTTTACAATATGATAATTAGTGCAAGTCGCAGAACTGATATACCCGCCTTTTATTCAAACTGGTTTTTTAACCGGATAAAAGAAAGGTATGTGCTTGTTCTCAATCCTTATAACTCAAAAATGATAAGTAGGATTAGTCTGGATCCTGCCGTAGTGGATTGTATTGTTTTCTGGTCAAAGAATCCGGCTCCGATGCTTGAAAAGCTGGACAAACTGAAAGAATACAATTACTATTTTCAGTTTACTCTCAACCCTTATGGACCGGAAATTGAGAATCATCTTCCTATAATAAGCAAACGTATTGATACTTTCAAGCGTCTTTCGGACCGGATAGGTAAGGAGAAAGTAATCTGGCGTTATGATCCGGTTCTTACCAATGAGACATATACTCCTGGTTTTCACAAAGAGAAATTTGCTGAAATCGCATATGAGTTAAAGGAACATACAGAGAAGTGTATGCTTGGTTTTATCGATCATTATCAGCATATCCGCACTGCTGTCAGCCGATTCAACATACAACCTCTACTGAAAGCGGATATTGAGGAGATGGCGGCATCCTTTAAAAAAACGGTGGATACCTGTTCTATTCAATTGAATACATGTACAGTCAAGGTAGATTTGACTCACTTGGGCATTCCGGATGGATTGTGCATTGATAATCAATTGGTGGAAAGAATTACAGGTTATCCTATATCCGTCCGGAAAGATAAAAATCAGCGTGATATTTGCCGGTGTGCGGAAAGTATTGACATCGGTACTTATGAAAGTTGTCTGAATGGCTGTATTTATTGTTATGCCATCAAAGGAAACTATAACACGGTGAAGTATAATTTGAACAAGCATGATAAAAATTCTCCTATGCTTGTCGGAGAATTGCAAGAAGATGATATCGTGAAAGAGCGTTTGGTTAAAAGCCTGCGCAATGATCAGTTTTCGCTGTTTTAAAGATTGAATATCATTCAAACAAGAGTACGTATTTAAGGGTGTGTTAAAATGGATTTTAACTTACATTTAAATACGTACTTTTATACCTATAAAGTACGTACTTTATCATCGGCTGATATACAGACTTTTATCTTTTGTTTTCTCTGCGCTCCTTTTGTACACAAACGGGTTGGGTAGTTTGTCTTGCAGTAAGGACATCGATAAGTTTATTATAACCCAACGTACCAAAGGTCGTAGGGGAATGATGTTTTAGATGTACATGTAAAGCAGTACGACATGTGCATGTGGAGCGGTACGACATGTACATCTAAAACATCGTCCCCCGGTGAGAGAAGGAACATTCCCCGGTAAGTAAACTAAAGAAGAACGGTAAGGATGGAAAACAAAAACCGTTATCGTCTGGGCTATCACTGCATAAATAAGTATCTTTGTTCCCCGGAATTGTAGCCATACATCAATAATCATGAAGCAAAATACCATTCATATAAAAGATCTTTCCATCGGTTATCCTGGTAAAGGAGAGGTGAAGGTGGTTGCCGGGCACATCAATGCCGGCATCAATAGTGGTGAACTAACTTGTTTGTTGGGAGCTAATGGTATCGGCAAATCTACTTTGTTGCGTACTCTTTCTGCTTTTCAGCCTAAGCTTAGCGGAGAAATTTTCATTCAGGGCCAAGAGATTGAACAATACAAAGACAAAGAGCTGTCAATGGCCATCAGTGTAGTGCTGACCGAAAAATGTGAAGTGCGCAATATGACTGTAACGGAGCTGGTGGGACTTGGACGTACTCCTTATACCGGTTTTTGGGGAACACTTGACGAGGATGATAAACAAATCGTAGAACGTTCTATCTCTTTAGTGAAGATAGAGAAGCTTGCCGATAGAATGGTGCATACGTTAAGCGATGGTGAACGACAGAAAGTGATGATTGCAAAAGCATTGGCACAGGAAACACCTATCATTTTTCTGGATGAACCGACTGCTTTTCTTGATTTTCCCAGTAAGGTAGAGATGATGCAACTGCTTCATCGGTTGAGCCGTCAGACGAATAAAACGATTTTCCTTTCTACACATGACTTGGAATTGGCATTGCAGATTGCCGACAAAATATGGCTGATGGATAAAATGAACGGAGTCATAATTGGCACTCCTGAAGATCTTTCACTCAATGGTAGTTTAAGTACCTTTTTTGCTCATAAGGGGATTATTTTTGATATTGAAACCGGTCTTTTCCGGGTAGATAATGAATATATTACCAAACTTCGTCTTATAGGAGAAGGGGAGGGGTATGCTATGGTACGCAAGGCTTTACAACGTAACGGCATTCTTGCTGATAAAGAGGTGGAATCAGAGTTTTTTATTGAAGTCGGTGACTTGAAAAAGGAGGGAAGTTTTACTGTTTATTCTCAGCAAGGAGAAGTTTCAAAGGCAGATACTATAGAGGAATTGCTGGAAAAGATTCTGAATAATACGACAATATGCTAATATGCCAATGTGCCAATTGGCTGCGCTACCTATTGTTGTACATCAGTTAAGAATTAAATCTTTGATGAAACGCGGATGATCGCAGATAAACGCAGATTAAAAGACTGT
>OJUG01001473.1_pt1 | contig 29754 bp, 27 predicted proteins | sample 1599841 | NCBI WGS metagenome assembly OJUG01 (sample SAMN04168659, study PRJEB22393) | human gut metagenome | biome: human gut microbiome; feature: stool | host: Homo sapiens | collected 2014-05-12 | reverse complement strand
ATTAAAAATAAATCATTAAAAAGAATAAATAATTAGAAAAGGGACTAAAAAGTCAATGTCATTAAGAATTGTGACATTGATTGAAAAGTCCCTTTTTTGCAACAATATTTAGTGATATAACAAAGAATATACATTATAATATTTTACACACAATGCCAGTACTATTTAGGAAATGGTTTCTTTTCCAGTAAGTGAACATTCATATTAGAAAATATTTCAAATTTTTTATTAAGGTGTTCATTTACAGTCAAATGTGTTAAAATACAAAATTGTAGGTAAAATTAAACCAAGAGAATATTACAAATTTACAAAGGATTTGGAGATTAAGATATGGAAGAAAAAATTAAAACTACAGAGAAACAAATTGTAAGGGAATTAGAAAAAAATCTATGGACTTATGGTAGTCCGGTATTGTTTGAGACAAGTGTTTTATACAAAGGTGAAGATGAAAACACAAACCGTCTTGAATTAACATTTGCAAATATATATGAAAATAACATTGATTCAATTACACTGATTATCAATGCAAAAGACGAAGAAGGAAATGTAACAGAAATTCCACAGGAGTATTCTTCACTTAATTTGGGATACTTGAAATCAAAAGGAAGAGATTTGTTTATAGATGTTGCTGCATCAACACAGTCAATAGAAATAGTTGTAAATAGAGTTACATTTACAGACGGATCAATATGGGTAAAGGCAAATGCCGTTTACGAAAGTACAGGTGAGATTGACAGTCTTGAAGTATTTGCCAATGCAAAAAACAAAGATTATGAAGACAATTATCTTACAGCAAAAGAAGATATTGCTAAAAAAGATTATGTAAATATGGGTACAGGTATTGAAATTTTAAAGAGAATACCATGGTACAAAGATTCGGCAAAAATTTTAAAAGATACAGAACAGAAGTATCAGGTTCTTAAAAGAACAGAAGAAAGAAGACAAAAAGTCGAGGATAAAAAGGCTCACAGAAGAAATTCAATGAAGAAAAAATCTGTTATCACTATTGGAGTGATTGTAGTTATTGTTGCTTTAATTGGTGCCGGTGTGGCAGCTTTTATGGTGCCAAAGAAAAAATATGACTCAGCTAAAAGTTTGTTAAAGAGCAAAAAGTATGAACAGGCTGCAAAAAAATTTGATAAAGTTAATGGTGTGTTTAGCGTGTTCTTTAACAGTGATGATTATTTGGCAGAGTGCTATTACGATCTTGGCTTAAAAGCATTAGAAGAAAATGATGAACAAAAGGCTTCAGATTACTTTAACAAAAGTTTTAAAGCATCTGAAAAATCTCAATATGGTGTAATGGCCGGTTCGTTCCTTGACTACTATAAGGGAGAAGAAGCTTTAAACAATGAAAAATATGATGAAGCAATGGAATTGTTTAAAGGAAGCGCCAATGCAGCTACAGATATCAATCTTGTAAATAAGGCAAGTGCCGGAATGGCAAAGGTTTACTACTTTAAGAAAGATTATAAGACAGCATGGGAAACTATAAAAAACGTATATGCAAAAGACAACTCATATGGAGAAGAATATGGAAACTACGGTTATGCCCAGGCAAAGGCATTAATTGATGCAGGAAAAACAACAGATGGCTTGAAGTTGTACAATGAAATTGCCAAATATACAAAACAGGAAAACTTAAGTGACAGTATTTACAAACAGGCTGTCAAATTAGGCGAAAGTGGAAAATACGATGAGGCAATGAACGTACTTAAATCAATAAAGAGTTCAAATAAGAAGGCTGACAGTCTTTACAACAAAATGAAGAAGTTTAATTCAAAGACAAAATATTGGGTAGGAACATGGAAACACAAAGGTATTGTAGAAGGAGAAAAGAAAACTTATACAATTTATGTTTCAAAGGTTATTTTCAAAAATGAACCATGTCTTAGAATAAAAGATCAGAACAACAAGACATTAGGTTTTGATACAGTAATCAGTGCAAAAAACAGAGTGTCTCAGATTCAGATTGGAACATACCAGTTACACTTTAAGTTGAAGAAGTTTAGCAATCAGAAATTTACTTATACACTTAAAGGTGGCAAAAAGATGATTAGAGAACTGAGATTTAACGGAGAAACTTTTAAGACAAAATATAAAAAGAAATAGTTAAATGAAAGTTTGAAATTTATGAAACAAAGAAGAATATTTAAAAAAGTCATTGCTATAATGCTGGCAGTTCAACTTTTGACCGGTGGGTTGAATGTTAAGGCAGACGAAACATATAAAAACAATACTAAAACAGTAAATTCGCTTAAAACACAGGGAAGTCTTAATGTTACAACATTAAAGTTGCAGACAGGTTTTGTAGAAAAAAATAAAAGAAAATTTGTAACTGTTGAAAAGGCGGCTGATAAGGTAAGAGCAAAGGTAAGAAATCATACATCATCAGTGACGGTATATTTTAAATGTAAAATGTCATCGCCGGTTAAAGCATATATGGCTTTTAAAAAAGAACTTACAAAAGAAACTGACAACAGCAACGAGGGTGATTACATGTATTGGGGATTGGCATCAGACAGTCCCCAATATACACGTGTGAAGAAAAAAGAAGGCAGGATAAATTACTACTATTATAAGTTTAAGATTGGTTATAAATATTACATAACTGCAAAGCAACAAAAACTTGTAGACAGCAAGGTAAGAAGTATCATTAAGTCGTTTGATTTTCAAAGTAATACAACAGATTATGAGAAAGTTAAAACAATTTATGAATACATTTGTGCCAATGTAAGTTATGCAACAGATTTGTCCAACAACAAAATTTACACTGCCTATTCAGCTTTATATAAAAAACAGGCAGTATGTCAGGGTTATGCACAGCTTCTTTACAAGATGTTAAAAGAGGTTGATGTTCCGGTTAGGCTTATTCCGGGATATTCCAGTGGTGAACTTCATGGATGGAACATTGTAAAACTTGGAAAGTATTATTATAATCTTGACGCTACATGGGATGCTGTAACTTATCAGAATGGGTTGGGATACAAATTTTTCCTTAAAGGAGATAATTTTAGCAACCATACCCGAATGAAGGAATACAAAAGTGCAACATTTTATAACAAATATTTAATGGCGGCAAAGACCTATGGTACAGACAACCAGACCATGTCAAAGAAGAGTGAAATATCCCGTTATAAGATGAAAAAAGGAAAAATTTTGTCAACAAAAAGTAAAAAAATAAAAATGAAATCTTTACCAAGTGGTACAACGTATATAGTTGAGTACGGCACAGACAAAAGTTTTAAGAACAATCATATTGTTAATACACGTAATAAAACAATAAAGTTAAACAAGATATCTTCAGGAAGAACTTATTATGTAAGATACAGAGGTGTTAAAAGTTTTGAAGGAACACAGGTATATACAAAATGGTCTAACATAAAAACAGTTAAGTAAAACAATGTACTTAAAAATCTTGAAAATATTAAAGAATACAATTGAATAAAAATATTTTTATGGGAGAAAGCAATAAAAAGTGATAAAAATACATAACTAAGAAGGTAAAAAAAATAAAGGCTTGAAGTGTTTTTATAAAAAATGACACCCTTACTAAAAAAATGATACTATAAAAAAAGAGTACTATTTTATAAAATTATAGTTAGATTGTGAGTAAAGGACTAAAAGGGGAAAGACTTAAAGGGCATTTATTCATAAAATCTAATACATGTATTAATAAGAAAGGAGATTTTTGAAATGAGTAGAAGTTTCAAAAAAGTGGTTGCAGTATTATCAGCTATCGCAATGATAGTTACTGGTATTACTATTCAGCCAAAAGCAGTAAAGGCAGACGCTCCGGATTGGTCATCAATAGAATGGATTGGTGATGGAGCAGGTGGCGGAAAGTATGCAAATACATACAAGTTCTATTCTGAAAATGGTAAGGTTGTAAATATCCAGAAACCGGGCTTTGCTTCAGAAGACAGTATTTATGCAACATTTTCTGCTGGTATTACAGCAGCATCTGTAGAAAGTGATATCCAAGGAGCAGGTATTTGCTTACACTTATCACAGTTTACACAGAAGGTTACTGAATTTACAGTATCAGTAGCAGGCGTTGGTGATGTGGTATGTTACGTTTATAATGAAAAGGGAACAGAAGGAGAAACTACAACAGCAGATCCTGCTGCACCTACAACAACACCAGCACCTACAACAACAGAAGCACCTACAGAAAAGAAACCTGTAGTATCAGTTGATGGAACAGAAGTTGCAGTAGAAAACGGCAAGGTAACACTTGGCGATGCTGAATACGGATACTATGCAAATGGTAAGATGTATAAGCCTGGCACAGAAGTTGAAGTTACAGAAGATATGGCATTTACATCAGTAAATACATTATCAGTAGCAAGACAGAATGGTGCAGGAATCAGATATAAGGGAACAGCAGGAATCAGATTCCAGGCAACAGTTGCATCAGACAACATGGCAGCAGTATCATCAGATGCTATTACAGAAGGAATGCTTATTACAGCAAAAGATCTTTATGAAGCAAACGGTGCAGCTCTTGATTTAACAAGTGGATATACAACAATCAATGTTAAAAACAGTGGTTGGTACAATGGAACAGAAGGAACATTCTGTGCATCAATTTGCAACATTGTAGAATCAAACTACATCAGAAACTTTGTAGCAAAAGCATATGTAACAATCACATATACAGATGGAACAGCAACAACAGTATATTCAAATGTACCTGAAGCAAGATCAATTAGTTATGTAGCAACAGCTGTAAAGAATGCAGGATACCCAGGTATTGCAGATGAGTTCAAATCAGTAATTGATTCATTTATTAAATAATTAAAGGAGGAAGCTAGAATGAAGAAGTTTTATGAATGCCCACAGGCAGAAGTAGTAGAATTCGATACAAAAGATGTTATCACAACAAGTGGCGTCCTCGATTCATTTACTGGTGAAGCAGCAAATGAAGATGCCGGATGGACAGGATTATACTAAGATATAAAATTAAATAAAAATATTGGCACCCGAACAATTAATTTGTTCGGGTGTTTTGGTGTTGTATTATGGAAAATAGGGTGCTATAATATTCAAACGAAATGAAGAATTGGAGGTTTTTATTATGGATAAAGATAAAATGATAGATGATATTGTTGCAATGCTTGATGGCAGTGTAAAAAAAGGAGATGGACATATTAATGTTCAGGTAAATGATATCAAGTCTGATGAAAAAGTTGAGTCAGAAAAGAATATTTCAAGAGGTTGTGCAGACAACTCCATCAATCCAATGGCATGTTGTGTACCAACTATTGAACTTCCTGATGATGACGAATTTGAAAAGTAAATGGGATTGAAATTGTATAAAGGGATATCCTATTTATATATGATTTTGATGAGGTGAATATGAATAAAGCAAAGGTGTTTAATTTTATAAAAAAATATATAAATATAACTGTAGCATCTCTAATATATGCTATAGGAATAGCAATGTTTTTAAGTCCTAACAATCTGGCACCGGGAGGAATTTCAGGTATTGCTATTGTAGTAAAGGAAGTATGTCCTTTTCTGCCGGGTGTAGGTACACTTATATTTATTATAAATATTCCTATTTTGATACTTGGAGCATGGAAATTTGGCAAAAAGTTTATATTATCAACACTATACACACTGGCAGTATCTTCTGCTTTTATTGACATTTTGCCATTGGTTACCCGAATACAGGTTATTACAAAGGACTTAATGCTTGCATCAGTTATCGGTGGTGCGTTGTTTGGATTTGCCATGGGGGCACTATTTAGGATGGAAACAACTACAGGCGGAATGGATATTATTGTAAAGATAATAAGACAGAAAAAGCCACACTTGAAAACAGGTCAGATATATCTGATTTTGGATGTAGCTGTTCTTGTGGCATCAGCTATCGCCTTTAAAAATGTAGAAGTAGCGTTATTTGCAGCAATATCCATATATGTATCTACAGTAGTTATGGATAGAACAATTTACGGTGGTGATGAAGCAACTATGGTATATATTATCAGCTCCAAACAAAAGATTATTGCGGTGAGAATGTTGCAGGAACTTGATATGGGAGTGACTTTGGTCCAAGGTATGGGTGCCTATAGTAACAAGTCAACAGAGGTAATAATGTGCGTTATGAAAAAACAAATGCTTGTAAAGGTTAGAAATATATTAAAAGATACAGATCCAAATGCATTTATGATAGTAACATCTGCCAATGAAGTTTTTGGTGAGGGATTTAAGTCTCACTTCAAAAATGAAATATAATAATAACATATAAATACTAAAAAGACTTTTTGTTTATTTACAAAAAGTCTTTTTACATTTAAAATAAAAGAGTATGTAAAAAATAGGTAAAGAACATAAGAAAGGGAACAAAATGGCAACGTTAAAAGATGTTCAAAGAATAGTGATAAAAGTAGGAACTTCCACATTGGCTCATTCTACAGGAAAGGCAAATATCAGACAGATGAAAAAACTGGTAACGGTTATTTCGGATATTGTCAATTCAGGAAAGGAAGTGGCACTTGTCACATCAGGAGCTATTGGAGTAGGTGCCGGAAAACTTGGACTTACTGAAAGACCAACTACAACGGCAGAAAAACAGGCTGCTGCAACCATAGGACAGTGCGAACTTATGTTTATGTATGACAAAATGTTTGGAGAATATGGTCATACAATAGGACAGTTTTTGATTACCAAAAGGGATGTGGACAACAAGGAGTGCAGAGAAAATCTCATCAATGCATTTGAGGAAACATTTAATTTTGGGGCTATACCTGTTATTAATGAAAATGATGCTGTAGGTATTGAAGAAATTGTATATGGAGACAACGACAGTTTGTCGGCCATTGTTGCCAAATTGATTCATGCAGATGCACTTCTTATTTTGACGGACATAGATGGACTTTATGACAAAAATCCTGAAAAGGACGAATATGCCAGAATAATTCCTGTAGTAGAAGAGATAAATGAAGATTTGTATCAGATTGCAGGTGGAAAAGGCTCAAAGTTTGGAACGGGAGGAATGGTTACAAAACTTCAGGCGGCTGAAATATCAACAGAGGCAGGAATCAATACTATAGTCATGAACGGTTCATACCCTGAAAATATATACAAAGTATTGGAAGGACATCAGGTAGGAACATTTTTTGTGGCAAAATAACATTTAAACTTTCAAAAAAACAGAAAGTTTAAATAGAATGAATATATATTTTTACTTGTAAAAAAGATATTTGTCGCAAAATAAGATAAAACTACATAATTGTTGTATAAAATCACGTTTCAGTTCATAAAATGTTAATGTTTGTTTCATAATGAAACTATAAAAGTATTGTAGAATAAAAAGATACCAAGGAGCAAAAAATGAAAAAACTGTTATTTATAATCAATCCTAAAGCAGGATTAAAGAAAAATAAAAGCTATATTGATGATGCTGTAAATGTATTTGAGGATGCCGGGTATAAAGTTGGTATCAAATATACTAAGAAGAGATTGGATGGAACTTATATTGCAAAAGAATATTCATGCAAAGTAGATATGGTAGTTTGTATGGGTGGCGATGGTACCTTGAATGAGGTTATTGCAGGTATGATGGAAGCACAGTCAAAGACTCCACTTGGATATATACCGGCAGGCTCAACCAATGATTTTGCCACAAGTTTAGGACTAAAATCAGACCCAAAACAGGCGGCCACATTTATAATGTCAAATAAGTCCAGACCACTTGATATGGGTAGTTTTAACGGCAGACAGTTTGTATACACAGCTTCAGCCGGAATATTTACAAAAACATCCTATTCTACACCACAGGAACTTAAAAACAGGCTGGGACATTTTGCTTACATATTGCATGGCGTACGTGAACTGTTTCATATAAGAAGACTGAAATTAAAAATAGAATTGGGAGACAAAACATACGAGGGCAAATACATTTTTGTGGCAATAAATAATGCTACAAAAGTCGGTGGTATTATGAAGTTGGATGAAGATTTTGTTAAATTTAATGACGGTGTATTTGAACTTATGCTTATTGAGTTTCCAAAGGGACCGGCGGAATTTTGCAAATTGGTTTGGCAGGTGCTTAATCAGAAGTTTACAGGAAAAATTACACTTGAACAGATACAGTCAGCAAGAATTACAGACTGTACAGACATAGATTGGTCACTTGATGGAGAAAAGGAAAAAGGAAGAGCAATTGTGGACTTTAAGGTAGTACACGATGCAGTAAACTTTATATATTAAAAGATGTAAGAGGGGTGCTTATGACTTATAAGAAAGAGACAGTTATTAATTTCACGGAAAAATATGGTGAGATATGTAGGGAAAATGATAGTGTAGACAAAGAACTTTTTTCAGAATATGGAGTAAAAAGGGGATTGCGTGATTTAAACGGAAAAGGAGTAGTTACCGGAATTACTAATATATCGCGTATAGAATCTTCGGAGATTATTGACGGAAAAAGTGTTCCATGTGCCGGAAAGTTATATTACAGAGGATATAGCATTCAGGATTTGGTTAAGGGATTTATGTCAGAAGGCAGATATGGGTTTGAAGAGACTGCATATTTATTATTATTCGGTCAGTTACCTGACCAGGACAACTTAAAAGAATTTAAAGAGATGCTTGCAATAAGCAGACGCCTTCCTACAAACTTTGTAAGAGATGTTATTATGAAAGCACCAAGTTCGGATATTATGAATTCATTAACAAAGAGTGTACTGACTTTGGCATCATACGACAAACATGTGTCAGATACATCTTTGGAAAATGTTGTAAGACAATGTATTATGCTTATAGCATTGTTCCCTGTATTGTCTGTATATGGATTTCAGGCATACAATCATTACAAGAAAAACAAAAGTTTATATATACATAGACCAAAGCCAGAGTTGTCAACAAGCGAGAATTTACTTCGTATGTTAAGACCTGACAAAAAATATACAGAGTTGGAAGCAAAGGTACTTGATTTGGCACTGGTTCTTCATATGGAACATGGTGGTGGAAACAACTCAACATTTACTACAAGAGTTGTAACATCTTCAGGTTCAGATACATATTCAACTATTGCAGCGGCACTTTCTTCATTGAAAGGACCAAGACATGGTGGAGCAAACATTATGGTTGTTGAAATGTTCAAGGATATTAAAAAACATGTTAAAGACCATAAAGATGAAAATGAAGTTAAGGAATACTTAAGAAAGATTCTTAACAAAGAAGCCTTTAACAAAAAAGGTCTTATATATGGTATGGGTCATGCAGTATATTCTATATCTGATCCAAGAGCAGAAATTTTTAAGTCATTTGTAGAAAAACTGGCAAACGAAAAAGGACGTCAGAAGGATTTTGCTTTGTATAGCATGATTGAACATTTGGCACCTGAGGTTATTGCTGAAGAAAGAAAAATGTACAAAGGCGTTAGTGCAAATGTGGACTTCTACAGCGGTTTAGTATACAGTATGCTTGATATTCCGGAGGAATTATTTACACCAATGTTTGCTATAGCAAGAATTGTAGGCTGGAGTGCTCACCGTATTGAGGAACTGGTCAATGCTGACAAAATCATGCGACCTGCATATATCAGCAATTGCGGATTTAATCAGTATGAACCTTTGGAAGAAAGATAATACAAATTTAAATAAGATATAAAAGTATTTTTAACGAAAGCTGCGTTGGCTGTTGCCGATGTAGCTTTTATCAAATGGAGGTAACAATGAAACTGACACAAAGTGATGTTGCAAAAATAAAGGAAGAGATAGAACATAGAAAACTGGTTGTGCGACCAAAGGCAATTGAGGCTGTAAAGGAAGCAAGGGCTCAGGGTGATTTAAGTGAAAACTTTGAGTATTATGCAGCAAAAAAAGATAAAAATAAAAACGAAGGTCGAATAAGATATTTGGAAAAAATACTTAAAACAGCTACAATTATAGAAGATAAATCAAATGACGATGAAGTTGGACTTAACAACACTGTTAAGGTATATTTTGAAGAAGATGACATGGAGGAAACTTTCAAGATTGTAAGTACCATGAGAGGAAATTCTATGAAAGGCAGAATTAGCAGTGAATCGCCTATTGGAAAAGCTTTAATGAAACATAAAGTAGGCGATAGAGTTGAAATAAAAGTTGATGACAGTTATAGTTATTTTGTAGTGATTAAGTCTATTGAAAATACAGGCGAAGAGGATACAGATACAATTAGAAGTTATTAATACTTTACAGGTAGGTAAGCATATGGCAAAATCAGAAAAGCAAAAGCAGAAATTATTAATTCTATTGGAAATTTTAAAAAAGAATACAGATGAGGACCATGGAATAACCATGGTTGAAATTATTGAAGCACTTGAAAAAAGGGAAGTTAAGGCTGAAAGGAAGGCTTTATATACAGATATTAATGCGTTAAATGAATACGGATACAACATTGACAAGAGAAAAAGAAATGGAAAAACCTATTACAGACTTTTAAACAGGGATTTTGAATTGCCGGAATTAAAACTTTTGGTAGATGCAGTGCAGGTTTCTAAATTTATTTCGCCTTCACGTTCCACGGAACTGATTAAAAAAATAGAAAATCAGGCAAGTAAATATCAGGCAAAAGAGTTGCAAAGACAGGTTTATGTGGCAAACAGAATTAAAACTGACTATGACAATGTTTACAAAAACATAGATAGTCTGAACCTTGCTATAAACGAAAACAGTCAGATTAAATTTGATTATTATGAGTGGACTTTGAAAAAGAAAATGGAAATCAGAGCAAATGGTTGTAAAACAGGTATAAGCCCATGGGCGTTAACATGGGATGATGAGAATTATTACCTGATTGCCTATGATCAGGAAGCCGACAAAATAAAACATTATCGTGTTGATAAAATCCGTCAAATTGAAATTACAGATATTCCGCGTAAGGGCAAGGAAAAGTTCGATAGTTTTGACATGGGTCTGTATGCAAAAAAAGTGTTTAGTATGTTTACAGGAGATGAGCAAACAGTTAAGATACAATTTGACAATAGTCTGATAGGTGTTGTTATAGATAGGTTTGGAAAAGATGTTATGATAATACCAAAGGGCGAAAATAAATTTAAAGTTAATGTAAAAGTCAGTGTCAGCAAAATGTTTCTTGGATGGATTATGGGACTAGGCGACAAGGCAAAAATTGTAGGCCCACAAAGTGTAGTTGATCAGATGAAACAGGAAATAGAAAGAATGTATGACCAATACAAATAAAAAAGGAGAAGATATGTTAGTTATTTTTACAAGTTATACACCGGGTGCCGGGAAAAGTTACATGATGATAGAAAAGGCAATGGAAGAAAAAGCGAAAGGGAAAAAAGTTCTTGTGGGATTTTTACATGAAGGTCACAGGGACATAAAAGACATTCTTATTAAAAACGGAATTGAAGAAAAAGATATTCCTCAAAAAGGACTTAGCCTTGCGCAGATTAAGGCTGAAAATCCGGATATAGTCATATTAGATGAAATGGGAATGAAGGTTAAAAACAGAGGGTTTGTATACAATATAATTGACAAACTGTTGGATTATGGAATTACAGTATATACATCTGTAAATTTGAAGCGATTTGACAGCGCAAATCCACGATTTAAGGATGTTACAGGTATTTCGATAAAAAATACAGTGCCACACAAATATTTGGAAAAAGCGGACAAAATTTACTTTATAGACAGAGACAGCGAACTTATGATAAAAGATTTTGAAGCAGGAAAACTGTTCGGAGACAAATATATGAACAGCAAAATTATGCAGAAAAATTTTAAGAAGGAAACATTGGACAGTTATCGTCAGGTTAGTATTAAATACCTTGAAAAATACAAAGATAAAGTAGAAATTGTCGAAAGAAGCAATGAACAGTAAACGTTAGTAGATATATGTACATTAAAGAAAAAGTGAATGTTGGCATGTGTATGAATGCTTCAAAAAAATGAATGCTAACATATTTATGAACGTTATACAAAGTAATGAATGGAGAGAAAATGGACAAAAAACTATCAAAAACGCCTATAGTAATATTTATGGCAGGTATATGTTGCCTATTATGGGGGTCAGCGTTTCCATGCATAAAAATCGGTTATAAATTGTTTCAGATACAGGGAAAAGAAACAGCATCTCAGATTTTGTTTGCAGGTACCAGATTTGCCATTGCAGGCATGATGGTAATTGCAACATTTTCCATTCTAAACAAAAAGTTTATCAAACCGGAGAATCCGGGAAAAATAGCAACTCTTAGTCTGTTTCAGACAATAGGGCAGTATGTGCCTTTTTATATTGGACTGGCACATACCACAGGAGTAAAATCATCAATAATTAACGGCTCAGCAGTTTTTATTACAATATTGGTATCCTGTATTATATTTAAACAGGAAAAATTAACATCAAAGAAGATTCTTGGAAGTATATTGGGATTTGCCGGCATTGTGTTGGTAAATATAGTAGGAACGACCCTTGATTTTAATTTTACGGTTTTAGGAGAAGGATTTATTTTAATATCAACAATTTCGTCAGCGTTTTCATCAGCCTTTATTAAAAAGTTCTCAAAAACAGCAGATGTAGTTATGCTAAGTGGATATCAGTTTTTCTTCGGTGGAGTTACAATGGCAGTAATAGGACTTTTAATGGGCGGAAAACTGGACAGCGTTTCTGCAGAAAGTTGGGTATTGCTTGCTTATATGGGATTTATTTCAGCAGCAGCCTACACATTGTGGAGTATTTTGCTAAAATACAATAATGTATCAAAAATATCTGCATATAAGTTTATGAACCCTATTTTCGGTGTTGTACTTTCGTATATTTTCCTAAAAGAAAACAGTCAGCTTGGAATACATACAGTTATTGCTCTTTTGCTTGTATGTGTGGGAATATACGTGGTAAATTCAGCAGATAAAAGTGAAAAATAGGTTACAATTTTGGCTGTGAAATGCAACAGTCAAAAAGTAAGTTACAGTTTCAATTAATGAAATAACACAAGAAAAAAATATAATTATTTTGTAAATGAAATAGCACGAGTAAAAAAATATAATTGTTTTGCAAATGAAATAACCTAGCTGTATATAAAAATAACTATTAATATGGTAAAATATAGAAAATTAATATGTGAAAGGCGGTATTTATATGAATATTATGCATGATATTAATCCGGAGAGAATATCACCATCGGATTTTATTGCTACAATTGAAATTACAAAAGGAAGTAAAAAGAAATACGAATTGGACAAAGAAACAGGATTGTTGATTTTGGACAGAATACTTTATTCATCAGTTCATTATCCGGCCAATTATGGATTTATTCCAAGAACAATAGATGAAGATGGGGATCCGCTGGATGTATTGGTTTTATGTTCGGAACCTATAGAACCAATGTCACTTGTCAGATGTTATCCAATTGGCGTAATGTATATGATTGATGGCGGGGATATGGATGATAAGATTATAGCTATTCCATACGGTGATCCTACATACAATTGCTATACAGATATTGAGCAGTTGCCTAGTCACATATTTGAAGAAATTAAAAACTTCTTCAACATATACAAGTCTTTGGAAGGAAAAGAAACAAGGGTAGATGAATTTGGAGGACCTGTCGAGGCAGCCAAAATCATTTACAAATGTATTGATTTATACAACAAAGAATACAAATAAACGGGATAAACTCTAGGATATGACTTTTCTCTTGTTTTCAACCTGTGCATTAACGAAAGCACGCTCCCGCTGCCAAACGCTGGTAGCGGTTCTATCAAGCCGGCTTTGCCGCCTTAATGAACCAACCGCGTTTGAAGCACTTTCGTTTAATGGCACAAGTTGAAAACAAGAGGTATGGGTCATAATTAAGAGTTCATCCCGTTTGTTTTTATTAAAAATAAAGGCGTTAAAAGTGAATCTTAACAAGAATAATATATAAAATGTAAAGGATTTTATTATGAAGGATGAAAAAGTATATAACGGTAAAAAAATAAAAACAGATAAAGAGATAACAAATAATAAAGAGATAAGCTCAGATAAAGATATGGTGAATAATATTGAGGATAGACTTTGGGCTCTTAGAAATGAAATGGACAAGCATAACATGGATATGTATATTGTACCTACATGTGATTTCCATGGCTCTGAGTATATGGGAGATTATTTTAAGGCGAGAGAATTTATCAGTGGCTTTACAGGCTCGGCAGGAATAGCCGTTGTTACAAAGGATCAGGCGTTGTTGTGGACTGATGGAAGATATTTTGTTCAGGCTGCTGATCAATTGCCACCAGTGTACAAATTGATGAAACAGGGGGAGCCGGATACTCCTACAGTTTTAGAATTTGTCCGAAATTTCGCAAATGAAAAAGATAAGTGTATCATAGGATTTGATGGAAAATGCATGTCTTCGTCATTAGCAGAAAAAATAGAAAAGATATCCAATGTTACAATTGTAAGCAAATATGATTTAATTGGAAAAATATGGAACAACAGGCCTGATTTATCCTGTGAAAATATTTGGATACTTAATGAAAAATATGCAGGAAAATCATTTGGTGACAAAATAAAAGATGTACGACTTGAAATGGAAGAAAAAAAGGTAGATATGTTGCTTATTACAACTTTGGAGGATGTAAGCTGGCTACTTAATCTGCGTGGAAATGATATTAAATGTACACCGGTTTTTCTTGGCTTTATTGCTGTTACAGGTTCACAGACAGCTTTGTATGTCCAAAGGAACGCATTAAGTCAGCAGGTTGCCTGTTATCTTGAAAAAAATAATATAGACATAAGAGAATATAATGATATTTATCAGGATGTTAAAAGTATTAGAAAACGTCGTATATGGATTGACTCATCAACTGCAAACTATCAGATAACAAAGCTTGTATCAAAGGAAAACTATCTATACAAAGCAATGCTTCCAACAACAAAGATGAAAGCTGTAAAAAACGAAACAGAGATAGCCAATATGAAAAAGGCTCACATTTTGGACGGAATAGCTATGACAAAATTTGTTTATTGGCTTAAAAATAATGTTGGAAAAGAGAAGATGGATGAAATATCCTTAGGTGAAAAGTTGGAATATTTCAGAGGCATGGCAGAAAGCTATGTTGAGCCAAGTTTTGAACCTATTGTGGGATATAATGATCATGGGGCAATAGTTCATTATAGTGCAACCAAAGAAACAAATTATCAAATAGAAAACAAAGGAATGGTTCTTATTGATTCGGGTGGCCATTATCTGGAAGGAACTACGGATATTACAAGAACAATTAGTCTTGGAAAGGTAACTGATAAAATGCGTCAGATGTACACTCTTGTGCTGAAGGGACATCTTCACCTTGGAAATGCTGTGTTTAAGAAAGGATGTAGTGGAGTGGCCTTAGACATACTTGCAAGAAAACCCTTGTGGGACAATGGTCTTGATTTTAATCACGGAACAGGTCACGGTGTTGGATACCTTCTTAGTGTACACGAACCACCAAATGCCATAAGATATAGAATTTTGGAAAATCAGGAACTGAATCCAACACTAAAGCCCGGCATGATTACAAGTAACGAGCCTGGATTGTATCTGGAAAATGAATTTGGAATCCGCATTGAAAATCTTATTCTTTGTAAAGAAAAAGAGAAAAATGAATACGGACAGTTTCTGCATTTTGAAACATTAACCCTTTGTCCTTATGATGAAGAACTGATAGACGTGAAACTGTTGTCAGAAGAAGATATCAAACTTATTAATGAATATCATAAAAAAATATATGACAAACTGACACCATATCTTACAGAGGATGAGAAACAGTGGCTGTTGGGGCAACAAATTTGATAAGAATAATATCAGAAAATTAAATAAAAGAAATATTTAAAAGGATTTGCTCATAAACTTTAATAAAGAAAGTGGAGAGCAAATTTTTTTGAATGATTATATTGAACAAAGAGCCGTTGCCATAGGAAAATATCTTGTGTCAGCAAAGGCCACTGTAAGACAGGCGGCAGGAAAGTTTGGCGTAAGTAAGTCAACAGTACATAAAGATGTTTCGGAAAGGCTTGCAAGAGTAAATCCAAGTCTTGCCGGCAAAGTAAGAGAAGTTCTTGATAAAAATAAAAGTGAAAGACATATAAGGGGAGGGATGGCAACCAGGGAAAAATATAAAAACAGAAAAATGAATATAACTAAATAAATGACAAAAAAGAAAAGCCATATGCATTTTGCATATGGCTGTTGTTTGCGGGGGACCTAGTGGGAATTTCACCCACTAGGTTGAGTATGAAAAACTTAAAATACGCCATTATAGGGTATGACGTATACAAACTATGTGCACCGCCCTACGCGGTACTCTTGTATAGTAAAGGTCGAATGTTAACAGAATATGAACAAAATGTAAAAAAACTCGAAAATACGCAAAAATAATAAAAAATAATAAAATTTTAGTGGAAAATAACAGCAAAAATAGCTGAAAAGAGTTATTTTAGCTTTGAAAAAAGTAGAATTTTCAAGAAAAAAAGATTGAAAATATGAAAAATATCACAAATTAGTACAAAAACTGCACAAAATAAGAAATTTCATATAATAAAAAGATAAAAGCAAAAAATAAAAATCAAGGAAAATTTTACAAGAAAAATAAAAAATAGACATATACAGAACGAAAAAAAGTTGTTATACTTTACATTAGTGTGGATATTCTAAAATATAGGACAGAATATATTTAAAAAAGAATGACCGAAGGAGAACTCAATGTTTAATATAGATATAGGAATAGATTTAGGAACAGCAAGTGTACTTGTTTATATAAAAGGAAAAGGTGTAGTTTTAAAAGAACCATCAGTAGTGGCAATTGACAGAGACACAGAAAAAATTAAAGCAGTAGGTGAAGAAGCAAGACTTATGATTGGACGAACACCTGAAAACATTGTGGCTGTACGTCCGCTGAAACAGGGTGTTATTTCAGATTATTCAGTTACTGAACAGATGATTAGATATTTTATTCAGAAATCAGTTGGCAAGCGTTCATACAGAAAGCCACGTATTTGTGTATGTATTCCAAGTGGAGCTACAGAAGTTGAAACAAAGGCTGTGCAGGATGCAGCTTTTCAGGCAGGAGCAAGAGAAGTATTTGTTGTGGAAGAACCATTAGCAGCAGCTATAGGAGCTGGTATTGAAATTAAAAAGCCATGTGGAAACATGATTGTTGATATTGGTGGCGGAACAACTGATATTGCAGTGATATCTCTTGGCGGAACAGTAGTCAGCACATCTGTAAAGGTGGCAGGAGATGATTTTGATGATGCCATTGTCAGATATATGAGAAAGAAACACAATTTGTTAATAGGTGACAGAACAGCTGAAGAAATAAAAATCGGCATAGGTACATGTTACAATACATCTGAAAACAGAACTATGGAAGTAAGAGGAAGAAATCTTGTAACAGGACTTCCGAAGACTATAGAGGTTACATCAGAAGAAACAGAAGAAGCTTTAAAGGATTCTACTACAAGCATTGTGGAAGCAGTTCACAGAGTTTTGGAACAGACACCACCGGAACTTGCAGCTGACATTGCCGTTCGTGGTATCGTTTTAACAGGTGGCGGATGCTTATTACATGGACTTGATCAGTTGATTGAGGCAAAGACAGGCATTAACACAATGACGGCTGAAGATCCTATGACAGCAGTTGCCATTGGTACAGGCAGATATTTAGAGTACATTGATGAAGATGAAACTGAAAAGATAAAATAACAATTGTTGATTATGTTAAAAGGCTGTTCTTAAAAAGGACAGCCTTATTTTGGCAAAAAGGACAGAATATGAAACAAATAAATGGATACGTTGAAAATATAACATACAGAAATGAAGACAATGGATATACAGTTTTAACATTGTCATATGGCAAAAAAGACATAAAATGTACAGGAAATTTTGGGTACATATCTGAAGGTGAATATCTTGAAATAGAAGGTGAAGAGGTTTTTCATGATATTTATGGGGAGCAGATTAAGGTAACATCTTACAAAGTCATACCGGCAACAGATGAACTTTCTCTTAGAAAATATTTGGGTTCAGGTGCAATTAAAGGTTTGGGAGCAGTGCTTGCAGACCGTATTGTAGACAAATTTGGAAAAGATACTCTTAGAATTGTAGAAGAAGAGCCGGAGCGTTTGGCGGAAATCAGAGGCATTACCACAAGAAAGGCAATGGATATTTGCCAACAGGTAGAAGAAAAAAAGGACATGAGAGATGTTATGATTTTTCTTCAGGGCTACGGTATCAGTCCTACTTTAAGCAACAAGATTTATACAATGTATGGTTTAAAAGTTTATGACATTATAAAAACTAATCCATACAAGTTGGCAGATGATTTGTCAGGTGTTGGTTTTAAAACTGTAGATGAAATTGCCAGAAGAGCCGGAGTGGAAGTAAATGCGTCAGTACGTATCAAAAGCGGAATGTGTTATGCATTATCGGAGGCATCACTTTCAGGACATACATATTTGCCAAAGGATAAACTAGTGGAAAGTACAGTGAATCTTTTGGGATTAAGGGACCAATATCTAAATGCTGATGGAACATATAATATGGATTTGCTGGACAATTGCTTCACTGAACTTGTTTTAGAGAAAAAACTTATTTTGAAAGAAATTGATAATGTGGAGGCAGTGTTTTTATCCACCTTTTATTATACTGAACTTAATATTGCAAGAATGCTACTTGAGTTGAATATTCAAACACCTGAAGATGACTACATTATGGGTGTCAAACTTGATACTATTGAAAAAGTAACAGGTGTGGAATTGGACGATTTGCAAAAGAAAGCAGTAGTTGAAACTCAGAACAATGGTATTTCGATTATTACAGGTGGTCCCGGTACAGGAAAAACAACAACTATTAATGCAATTATCAGAATGTTTGAGGCAGATGGTATGGAAGTAAGCCTTGCCGCACCAACAGGAAGAGCAGCAAAGCGTATGACTGAGGCTACAGGACATGAGGCAAAAACCATTCACAGACTGTTAGAAATCGCCGGTGGCGCAGGGGACGAAACTCCTAGAGATGAATTAAGTGCAAAGTTTGGCAGAAATGAGCAAAATCCACTGGAGACGGACGTCATTATTTTAGATGAAATGTCTATGGTTGACACTTTTTTGATACATGCACTTTTAAAGGCAGTGACAATAGGAACAAGAATTGTATTTGTAGGTGATGTAAACCAGCTGGCAAGTGTTGGCCCGGGAAATGTCCTTCGCGACATGATTCAGTCAGAAAAATTTAGCGTGGTCAGACTTACAAAGGTATTCAGACAGGCAGGAGAAAGTGGCATAGTTGTAAATGCCCACAAAATCAATGATGGAGAGCAGGTAAAACTGGACAACAGTTCCAATGACTTCCTATATATTGAAAGAGAAAATGCCCAGACCGCTTTAAATGCTACAATTGGTCTGATGATGTCAAAACTTCCTGATTATGTAAAGGCAAAACCTGTAGATATTCAGGTACTTACACCTATGCGTGGTGGAATACTTGGGGTAAATTCTTTAAATGAACAGTTGCAAAAATATATTAATCCTGCTGATGAAAATAAACGTGAAAAGGAAATTGCAGGAGTAACTTTCAGAGAAGGCGACAAGGTTATGCAGATAAAAAACAATTATCAGTTAGAGTGGGAACAAAGAAGTGAGGCAGGACGCATCTATGATACCGGCACAGGCATTTTTAATGGTGATATGGGTGTTATTACAACTATCAACAATGTAACCAATTCCATGGAAGTAGTTTTTGATGAAGACAGATATGTAATATACGATTCAAAACAGGCAGAAGAACTTGAACTTGCATATGCTATTACCATTCACAAATCTCAGGGTAGTGAATATCCGGCTGTTATTATGCCGTTGGTGTCAGGAGTACCAATGCTGATGACAAGAAATCTTCTGTATACAGGTGTTACAAGAGCAAAGAAATGTGTCTGTATTGTGGGAAGGAAAGAGACATTTGCATCTATGATTAAAAATCAAGACCAGCAAAAAAGATTTTCAGGCCTTAAGTGGCAATTGGAAAATTATTATGAAGAGCAGGAATAACAAAAATATATGGTTATTTCTTTATGTATATATAATTGACTGTTATATAATGGATGAAAGATTATTATATATTATGTAGAAGGAAGAAATGTATGAAAATGGGTGAAAAAATAAAAGAAAAAACTAAGCATATAACAGAGGTAATGGAAAAAGCGTTATTCCCAAACGTTTGCCCAATATGCAATAAAGTTATAAGCAGTGACGAAAAAATATGCAGTCACTGCATTAAAAAAATTAAGGTTATAAAAGAACCTAAGTGCAAAAAATGTGGAAGCAGGTTGGAAGATTCCACAAAACTGTTTTGCAATGACTGTAATGAGATTTGTCATGAATTTGAAAAGGGGATTTCCATTTTCGAATATAATAATGAATTTAAAAAGTCGATTTACAGATTTAAGTATGACAACAAAAGGTGCTACAGTGACTTCTATGGTTCTATTGGCTACAGAAAATATAAAGAAACTTTGGAACAATGGAAGATTGATAAAATTATTCCTGTTCCAATGTATTATAAGAAACAAATCATGCGTGGTTATAATCAGGCAGAAGAGTTTGGAAATGCCCTGAGCAGATATTCGGGAATAAAAGCAGACTCTGATATTTTGCTTAGAGTGAAAAACACGAAGCCACAAAAAGGTTTAAATAAAGAACAAAGAAAAGTAAATTTGGCAGAAGCTTTTGCTGTAAATAAAGAAAAAATAAAGAATGCAGAAAATATTTTGTTGGTGGATGATGTGTATACAACAGGAAGCACCATGGACACTTTGGCGAAACTTCTCAAGAAAGCAGGTGCCGGCAAAGTTTATTTTATGTGCATTGCCACAGGGAAAAGATAAGTATTGTGCGTATAACTATAATTGTTATAATATACATAATTTAATTGAAAAAACTTAAGATTTTGTATGAATTAACTTATAACTGAAAGGCTTAAAATCTATTAACAAAATCCCAAGTAAGATAACAAAATTAAATAAGTTTATAAAAATTGAAATTGAAACTTAGTGTAATGAAATAAAAAAAAAATAGTCACCGTTATATTTATATACAGGAAGCCTGTGAAAAAATAGTAGAATTATAATTTATTACTATATTTAGGTTAAAAAATCATGTTGTGAACAATAATCATAGAAAATAATAAAAGAAGGAGGGTAGTAATTAATTTAAAGTAAACATGAAAGTTAAAAAAACGAAGGAGGATTAAAGAATGAAACAAAAAATATTAAAAAGAATTTTGAAAAAGACAAGTGTTGTACTTATGGCAACAGTTATGATTGGGTCGTTATTGATTCCTTTTAGTGTTATAGGCAGCGAACAAACGGAAATTAAATCAGAACAAGGATTTAACTATAAAGTCGAAAAAGAGAGCGATGGCTCAAAAAATGTGGTGATATACGGTTATAATGGAAATGATGATAATATTATCATACCGGAAACATTAGGAGGATATAAAGTTACATCAGTTGAATCGTTGGATGGTAGCAAAAACTATATAAAGTCATTATTAATTTCTAAAAATGTCAAAAATATTTTTGAAAGAATTGAATTGAGCGATAGTAATGGCAAAGCGAGAAAAATTGAAATAAAAAAATATGAAGTTGTGGATGAAAATCCGTATTTGTCAGCAAAAGATGGTGTTTTGTTTAATAAAAAACAAACTGTTCTAATGAATTATCCAAGAGGAAAAAAAGATGTAGAATATGTGGAACCATCAACTGTAGAAAAAAGTAATGGTGCAAATCAAAATAAATATGTGACAAAATGGACTCATTCAAGTAATAAGAAAAATGTTAATGTTGTGGATTACGCTTTCAGAAACTGTCAGGGACTTAAAGAAGTGTTTATGCCTGAAAACATAAGAAGAATCGGAACGAATAGTTATATGAATTGTTCAAAATTAGAAAGAGTACATTTTAGTAAGAATTTGGAAAGAATATCGGATGACGCTTTTTATAATTGTAAAGCTATTACAAAAATAGAAATTCCTAAAAGTGTTCTTAGTATAGGGGATGGGGCTTTTGAAAATTGCAATATTAGTTCATTAAAACTTAAAAATAGAATTTCATATATAGGAGGCAGAGCTTTTTACGGAAATGCCAAATTGAAGAAAGTTAAAATTCCTGATTCTGTTACTAAAATCAGCAAAAAGGCTTTTGACAGGAGAAAAACTAAGGTTGTTATGGCTTCATATATGAAAAAACAGAATGGCAAATTTAACAATTACATTGCAAAGGCTACAATCACTACAAAAGGAAAGAAAAAACAATACCAGGCAATTTGGATTACTAAAATTAAAGGGGTAAAGAAAACAAAAACAATAGGAAAAGGTAAAGCAGGTAAAATATCAACAAAAGCTTACGTACGTAATAAAGATACTAAACTAAAGAAGAGTGGAGTACTTAAAACGGACATTTTAAATTTTACATCATCCAATAATAAAGTTGTAAAAGTAAGTTCAAACGGAATGATTAAAGGAATCAGAAAAGGAACAGCAACAATAACAGTTACTCTTAGAACAACTCCGGAAAGTTATAAATCCAATGTTATAAAGGATACAGATGGAACAGTTATAACAGCGAAGACAGGGATAACAAAGAAGTATTACAAGATAAAGATAAAAGTAAAATAGAATTATTTATAATGAAACAGCCTGTGCCTGTTTACAGGCTGTTTCAATTTAATTGGCATAAGTTAAAAGTCAGGTATTGAAATAGTACAGAATAATTTAAAAATAGTGTTGACGCAAATGATTCTATATGATATATTTATGGAGCAAGAAAAGAGGGGGTCTTTTTTTTTTTGCAACAAAATTATATTGCATTTACAAGAACCCTTAGGATTTAGAATAAAGCGGAGGTGAAACTCATGAGAACAAAGATTACATTAGAATGTACAGAATGTAAGCAGAGAAATTACAATACAACAAAGGATAAGAAAACACATCCGGACAGAGTTGAAACAAAGAAATATTGTAAGTTCTGCAAGAAACATACAATGCATAAAGAAACAAAATAGTCTAGTCGGAGGTGGATATTATGGCTGAAGCAAAGAAAAAAGGTGGCTTTAAGAACTGGTGGACAGGCTTAAAAGCTGAATTTTCAAAAATTATATGGCCAACAAAGGCATCAATATTAAGACAGACTGTTACTGTTGTTATAGTCACTGTTATTATGGGAGTTATTATTGCAATTTTGGATCAGTTGATTCAGGCCGGTCTTACAGGAATAGGTATTGGTAAATAATAACAATTTTTATATTAATATGAGGTGATTGAATGGCAGAGGCAAATTGGTATGTTGTGCATACTTATTCAGGATATGAAAATAAAGTTAAAACTAATATCGAACAGTCTATTGAAAATAGAAAGTTACAGGATCAGATATTAGAAGTGTCAGTTCCTACACAGGAAGTTGTAGAACTTAAAAACGGCGTTAGAAAAGTTTCTGAGAAAAAGCTTTTCCCTGGATATGTGCTTATAAATATGGTGATGAATGATGACACTTGGTATGTAGTTAGAAATACAAGAGGTGTTACAGGATTCGTTGGTCCGGGATCAAAACCGGTTCCTCTTTCAGAAGAAGAGATGATGACTCTTGGCGTTAAGACAAACGAGAGAGTCAACGTTGATTTCGAAGAGGGAGAGATGGTCAATGTTATATCAGGCGTTTGGGCTGGCGTAGCCGGTGAGGTAAAACGTATTGATGACCAGAAGCAGACAGTCACAATCAATGTTGACATGTTTGGTAGAGAAACTCCGGTAGAAATTGCATTTACCGAAGTTAAAAAGTTGAAATAAAACCATTTGGTTTTATGAAAATGTACTAATGTACATTTATAGAAGAATGTTTCACGGTGTATCGTGAGGCAGTGGGAGGGGTTCCCGATAATACCACAATTTTTAGGAGGTGCCGAAAGATGGCAAAGAAAGTAGAAGGATACATTAAATTGCAAATCGAAGCTGGCAAAGCAACACCAGCTCCACCAGTTGGTCCAGCACTTGGACAGTGGGGATTAAACATCGTTCAGTTCACAAAGGACTTCAACGCAAGAACAGCTGATCAGCCGGGAATGGTTATTCCTGTAGTTATCACTGTATATCAGGATAAGAGTTTTAGTTTTGTAACAAAGACTCCACCAGCAGCTGTATTATTAAAGAAAGCCTGCAAAATCCAGAAGGGTGCAGGAAACTCATTAAAAGAACAGGTTGCTACAATCTCAAAAGCAGATTTACAGCAGATTGCTGAAACAAAGATGCAGGATTTAAATGCTGCAAACATTGATTCAGCTATGAGAATGATTGCCGGAACAGCTAGAAGTATGGGAATCAAAGTTGAAGACTAATCGACTAATTTAATCGAAAAATAAGAATTGAAGAAACGTGGGAGGTATATCCGTTATTACCACGAGGAGGTTTAAATGAAGAGAGGTAAGAAGTATATTGAAGCAGCTAAGACAATTGATAGAGCTGTTCAGTATGATACAGAAGAAGCAATTTCTTTAGTAAAGAAAAGTGCTGTTGCAAAATTTGATGAAACAATAGAATGTCACATCAGAACTGGTTGTGATGGACGTCACGCAGATCAGCAGATCCGTGGTGCTGTTGTATTACCTAACGGAACAGGTAAGACTGTAAAGGTTTTAGTTTTCGCTAAGGGCGCAAAGGCTGATGAAGCTGAAGCAGCAGGTGCAGATTTCGTTGGTGGTGAAGAATTAATTCCAAAGATCCAGAATGAAGGTTGGTTCGACTTTGACGTAGTTGTAGCTACACCTGATATGATGGGTGTTGTTGGTAGACTTGGTCGTGTACTTGGACCTAAGGGCTTAATGCCAAACCCAAAAGCAGGTACAGTAACAATGGATGTAACAAAAGCTATTGAAGAAATCAAGGCTGGTAAAATTGAATACAGACTTGACAAGGCTAACATCGTTCACGTTCCAGTTGGTAAGGCTTCATTTACTGAAGAACAGCTTACAGAAAACTTTAATGCATTAATGGATGCTATTATGAAAGTTAAACCGGCAGCTGTTAAGGGTGCATACCTTAAATCAGTAACACTTACATCAACAATGGGACCTGGTGTAAAGGTTAACACAACAAAGCTTACAAGTGCTAACGCTTAATTGAGTTGACGCTGGAAAATATCAGGACTTTTTTCAGATATATACAATGTAAAACTTGTAAACTTTAGTTGACAACAAAATATTATTGTGCTACTATGCACAAGTGGTTGAAAACCAATTGCCGAAGACAGTAGGTATTTGTTATTAGATTTTTTGATAATGAATGTAAGTGCGAGAATACTTGTCGCCTACCGAGGAATTAAGTTAACAGACATGACTTTATACCTCTCTGTCTATAGGCAGAGAGGTTTCTTATGTATTGAAAGCATAGGTATAAATTCGAGCAATGAAGTTGACGACCGAAAATAAGTAAGGAGGAAAACATTCATGGCAAAAGTAGAGTTAAAGAAACCTATCGTTGAAGAGATTTCAGAATTACTCAACGGAGCAGCTACAGCAGTTGTAGTTGACTATCGTGGATTAACTGTTGCTGAAGATACAGAACTTCGTAAGCAGTTAAGAGAAGCTGGTGTTGTATACAAAGTATACAAAAACACTATGATCAATTTCGCAATCAAAGATACAGAGTTCGCAGATTTAGCTCAGCATCTTGAAGGACCTACAGCTATTGCTGTATGTAAAGATGATGCTACAGCAGCAGCAAGAGTATTGGCAAAGTTTGCTAAGACAGCTGAAGCTTTAGAAATCAAAGGCGGCGTAGTTGATGGCGTTTACTATGATCAGGCAGGAATTGCAAAGATTGCATCTATTCCATCAAGAGAAGTACTTCTCTCAAAATTACTTGGATCAATGCAGTCACCTATTACAAACTTCGCTCGTGTTATTAAGCAGATCGCTGAAAAAGACGAAGAAGTTGCGTAAAAATTAATTTATTAAACAAAAAAAGATTTATAATTAGGAGGATTTAACAATGACAACAGAAGAAATCATTGAAGTAATTAAAGGTTTAACAGTATTAGAATTAAATGACCTTGTAAAGGCATGTGAAGAAGAATTTGGTGTATCAGCAGCAGCAGGTGTTGTAGTTGCAGCAGCAGGTGCAGAAGGCGGAGCAGCTGAAGAAAAGACAGAATTCGATGTTGAATTAACAGAAGTTGGTGATCAGAAGGTTAAGGTTATCAAGGCAGTTAAGGATGCAACTGGTTTAGGACTTAAGGAAGCTAAGGAAGTAGTTGACGGAGCTCCTAAGGTAGTTAAAGAAGGTGTTTCTAAAGAAGAAGCTGAAGCACTTAAGAGCCAGTTAGAAGAAGTTGGAGCAGTTGTAACTCTTAAATAGTTATAATCTAATCAAATAAAAAGCAATTTAAGGGAATCGGAGAAATCCGGTTCCTTTATTTGACTAAATTCAGCCATGCATCTAACAAAAAGAAAGTACCCAAAATAACGCTAGCATTATTTTGGGTACTGTCTTTTTGTTAGATATTTGGGGAACCCAAATCAGTGAGATGAAGCGAAGCGCAATCGAACTGAATGGCTGAATTTTGAAAAGACTTGACAAGTATAACAAAAAATGGTAAAGTAAAATTTGCTATGCGTTGAAAAGGGCGTAGTGCGCCCAATTTAAGAGGAAACGGTTTACATAACAACCGAAAAACCTAATAATATTAAGTGGTAGCAATAAATTTATTAATTATATTAAGACAAGGAGAGTAACGTCGATGGAGAAGAACAGAATAACTCCTGTAAAAGCAGGAAAAGGTATTCGTATGAGCTATTCAAGATCAAAAGAAGTTCTTGAAATGCCAAATCTTATTGAAGTTCAAAGAGATTCATATGAATGGTTTCTTACTACAGGCTTAAGAGAAGTATTGGATGATATTTCTCCTATTGAGGATTATGCCCAGAATTTAAGTCTTGAATTTATTGACTTCAGATTATGTGAAGAAGATAAAAAATACACTATTGAAGAGTGTAAGGAAAGAGACGCAACATATGCGGCACCTATCAAAGTTAAGGTAAGACTTCATAACAAGGAAACAGGTGAATTTACAGAACACGATATTTTCATGGGTGATTTACCACTTATGACAGCTACAGGTACTTTTGTAATCAATGGTGCTGAGCGTGTTATCGTAAGCCAGTTGGTTCGTTCACCTGGTATATACTATGTTGTTGGACATGATAAGGTAGGTAAAGAATTATATACATCTCAGGTTATTCCAAACCGTGGTGCATGGTTAGAATATGAAACAGATTCTAACGATATTTTCTATGTTCGTGTTGATAGAACAAGAAAAGTACCTGTAACAGTTCTTATCAGAGCTTTAGGTATTGGAACAAACGCTGAAATTATTGACTTGTTTGGTGAAGAAGAAAAACTTCTTGCTACATTTGAAAAAGACCAGAGTGATGATTACGAAAGTGGTCTTTTGGAATTATACAAAAAGATTCGTCCTGGTGAACCACTTAGCGTTGACAGTGCTGAATCAATTATTACAGGTATGTTCTTTGATGCAAGAAGATATGATCTTGCAAGAGTAGGTAGATATAAATATAACAAGAAACTTGCATTTAAAAACAGAATTGTAGGACATGTTTTAGCAGAAGATGTTATTGACATGACAACAGGTGAAGTATTAGCAGAAGCAGGTACAAATGTATCAAAGGATCTTGCTGTTAAGATTCAGAATGCTGCTATTCCTTCAGTTATGATTCAGACTGAAACAAAAAATGAAAAAGTATTATCAAACATGGCAGTTGATATCAATGCCTATGTTGATTTTGATTGCAAGGAATTAGGCATTTTAGAAGATGTTTATTACCCTGTACTTGCTGAAATTTTAGCAGAAAATGAAACAGAAGAAGAGTTAAAGGATGCAATTAAGAGAAATGCACATGAATTGGTTCCAAAGCATGTAACAAAGGAAGATATTCTTGCATCAATTAACTATTTATTAAACATTGAATATGGTATTGGTACAGAAGATGACATTGACCACTTAGGAAACAGACGTATCCGTGCAGTTGGTGAATTACTTCAGAACCAGTACAGAATTGGTCTTTCAAGAATGGAAAGAGTCGTACGTGAAAGAATGACAACTCAGGATCTTGAAGGCGTTTCTCCACAGACATTAATAAATATAAAACCTGTAACTGCAGCTGTTAAGGAATTCTTCGGAAGTTCACAGTTGTCACAGTTTATGGATCAGAACAACCCACTTGGTGAGTTGACACATAAGAGACGTTTATCAGCGTTAGGACCTGGTGGTCTTTCAAGAGACCGTGCCGGATTCGAGGTTCGAGATGTTCACTACACACATTACGGTAGAATGTGTCCTGTAGAAACACCTGAAGGACCAAATATCGGTCTTATCAACTCATTTGCATCTTTCGCAAGATTAAATGAGTACGGATTTATTGAAGCTCCATATAGAGTAGTAGATAAGTCAGACCCTGAAAATCCACGTGTAACAGATGAAGTTGTATATATTACAGCTGATGAAGAAGATAATTACACAGTTGCACAGGCTAATGAACCATTAGATGAAAATGGATATTTTATAAATAAAAATGTATCAGGACGTTTTAGAGAAGAAACATCACAGTTTGATAAGAAGAGAATTGACCTTATGGACGTTTCTCCTAGAATGGTATTCTCTGTAGCTACATCAATGATTCCGTTCTTACAGAACGATGATGCTAACCGTGCCCTTATGGGATCAAACATGCAGCGTCAGGCAGTTCCACTTATGACTACAGAAGCTCCTGTTGTTGGTACAGGAATGGAAGGCAAAGCAGCTGTTGACTCAGGTGTATGTGTAGTTGCAAAACGTGCAGGTGTTGTTGAAAAGTCAACATCAAAAGAAATTGTAATCAGATATGATGACAATGGCGAAACAGAAAGTTACAAGTTAATTAAATTCGCAAGAAGTAATCAGAGCAACTGCTACAATCAGAGATCAATCGTGTTTAAGGGAGATCACGTTGAAGCAGGAGAAGTTATTGCAGACGGCGCATCAACATCAAATGGTGAAATCGCCCTTGGTAAGAACCCACTTATCGGTTTTATGACATGGGAAGGTTACAACTACGAGGATGCTGTACTTCTTAGTGAAAGATTAGTTCAGGATGATGTATATACATCAATCCACTTGGAAGAATACGAAACAGAAGCAAGAGATACAAAACTTGGACCTGAAGAAATCACAAATGATATTCCAGGTGTAGGTGATGAAGCAAGAAAAGATCTTGACGAAAGAGGTATCATTAGAATCGGTGCTGAGGTAAGAGCCGGAGATATCTTAGTAGGTAAAGTTACACCTAAGGGAGAAACAGAACTTACTCCTGAAGAAAGACTTTTAAGAGCTATCTTTGGTGAAAAGGCAAGAGAAGTTAGAGATACTTCACTTAAAGTACCACATGGTGAAGCAGGTATCGTTGTTGATGCTAAGGTATTCAAGAGAGAAAATGGTGACGAATTAGCACCTGGTGTAAATGAATCAGTTCGTATTTACATTGCACAGAAGAGAAAAATCTCAGTTGGTGATAAGATGGCCGGTCGTCATGGTAACAAGGGTGTAGTTTCAAGAGTATTACCTGTTGAAGATATGCCATTCTTACCAAATGGTAGACCACTTGATATCGTACTTAACCCATTGGGCGTACCTTCACGTATGAACATTGGACAGGTATTGGAAATTCATTTAAGTC
>OJUG01001466.1_pt1 | contig 29825 bp, 28 predicted proteins | sample 1599841 | NCBI WGS metagenome assembly OJUG01 (sample SAMN04168659, study PRJEB22393) | human gut metagenome | biome: human gut microbiome; feature: stool | host: Homo sapiens | collected 2014-05-12 | reverse complement strand
CTGCTCTCTTTTCAACAAACTTAATAGTTTTCTTAACACGTTCTTTTCCATAAAATGCAGGCTTCTGGAATCCCATGTGGTATAACATCCATACAAGTCCTCTTGAAATAACAAGAGATGTAAATAACTGAATGAAGATACCGATTGCTAATGTAGTAGCAAATCCCTTAACTGTACCTGAACCTCTCCATAAAAGAACTAATGCTGCTATAAGTGTTGTAATATTACCATCAACGATAGCTGATGTAGCTTTCTTAAAACCAATTCTGATTGCGCTCTTTACTGTCTTTCCGGCAGCAATTTCTTCTCTAATACGTGCATAAATAATAACATTAGCATCAACGGCCATACCAATATTAAGAATAATACCTGCAATACCGGGAAGTGTTAATGTTAAGTCAAAACCATTAAGGGCAAGTAACATTAACTCAACATATGAAAGTAATGCAAATCCGGCTGCAAGACCAGGAATTCTATAAACAAGTAATAAGAATAATATAATGATAATAAAACCGATTATACCGGCCTGAATACTCTTTGATAACGCATCATTACCTAACTGTGCACTCTGTACACTATGGCTTAACTCTTCCAACTGTAAGTCAAGAGAACCAATTTTGATGTTTGATGCAAGCTCTTTTGCCTCATCTAATGTGAAAGTTCCTGAGATTTCAGCCTTACCACCTGAAATTGGCTCATTAATTGTTGGATCACTTAAAATTTCATTATCATAAATAATGTATGATTTGCTTCTAACACTTGCTGAAGTCATTTCATAGAATTTTTCAGAACCTTTGTCGTTAAACTGAAGGTTAACCACGTTTTTGCTTGCTCCGTTTTTATCCTGCGCTGCCTGTCCTTCTGCATTTGATACAGCATCACCTGTAAGCCATACCTTGTAGTATGTTTTGTCAACCTTGATATAATCTTTATTCTTTAACTCTTTTTTTGTTGGTGTGTAACTAGTATCAGCTGCTGTACAGAAATAAAGAACACCAGGTTTTCCAAGTTCATTTAATACTGAGTCAGCATCATATGCGCCAGGAATTTCAACTGTGATTCTGTCATCACCTACTTTGTAAGCTGTTGCTTCTGTACTGAAGTTTGCATGAATTCTTTTCTCCAACTTTCCTCTTGTTGCTTCTAATGAATCTGCATCTAAGTTGTCTTTATCTTCTTTTGCAACCTGATATGTAATACTTACACCACCTTTAAGGTCAAGTCCCTGTGTGATGTATTTTGCCTGGCCACGATCCCCTATACCAAACATGATTACGTATCCAGCAAAAGCGATTAAAGCAAGGGATAGAATAAAAAATGCTATGCCCTTTTTCTTGTTCATTTTAATTTTCATCTTTTACCTCTTTCTTATTAGCGGTACCCGTTAATACCTACTATATTTTTTGGACTTTAGTCCATTATTTACTTTTATTACTGTTCATCTGCAAGTGCAGCCTTAATCATAATTGAGCACTCAACTCTCTTCTTCTGCATCTCACAACCAATATCGTATGCATCGTTTATTGTACCATGGAAGTTGTATGAATTTGCTGCACAACCGCCACTGCAATAAAATTTTGCAAAACAGTTTTTACATTTTTCTTTTGTATACACATTGCAATGGCTGAATGTATCTACGATATCATTTCTAACTATGCCATCGTCTACATTTCCCATAAGGAAATCTTCGTTTCCGACGAACTGATGACATGGATAAAAGTCACCCCAAGGTGTAACTGCCAAATATTCTGTGCCTGAGCCACATCCTGACAATCTCTTGTATACACATGGTCCTTGATTTAAATCAATTGCAAAATGGAAAAAGTTAAATCCATTTCCTTCTTTTTTGCGTTTTATGTATTCAAGAGCAAGCTTGTCGTACTCTTCCATAATCTGTGGAAGGTCCTCTTCCCTGATGGCATATGGATCTTCTTCAGGTCCAACAACAGGCTCTATAGACATCTGTTTAAATCCTAAATCAGCAAAATGTTTTACATCTTCTGAGAAATCCAAATTGTTTCTTGTAAATGTACCTCTTATGTAGTAATTGTTCTGATTTCTGCTTTCTGCAAGTTTCTGGAATTTTGGAACTATAAGGTCATAACTACCTTTTCCATTTCTAAATGGTCTCATGTTGTCATTGACTTCTTTTCGGCCATCAAGACTTATTACTACGTTTGACATTTCTTTGTTTAGAAATTCCATAATTTCGTCATTTAGTAAAACTCCGTTTGTTGTCAGGGTAAATCTGAACTTTTTGTTGTTTTCCTTTTCAAGAGAACGTCCGTAAACAACTAACTTTTTTACAACGTCCCAATTCATAAGTGGCTCGCCACCAAAGAAGTCAACTTCAAGATTAACTCTGTTGCCTGAATTTGCAACAAGGAAATCTAAAGCTTTCTTTCCAACTTCGTAGCTCATTAAAGCTCTTCTTCCATGATATTCACCCTCTTCAGCAAAACAGTATTTGCATGCTAAGTTACAATCATGGGCAATGTGTAAACACAAAGCTTTAACCACTGTCTGACGATTTTTCTGAAATTCTTCAACAAAAGGCTGATATATATCTTCTGTAAACAGCTGTCCATCTTCTTTTAACTGGTTTACTTCTTCTATAACTTCTTTTATCTCTGCAGGATCATACCTGTCCTTTAAAGAAGAAACAATAGAATCAGCATCCATTTTTTGAAACAATTCAATAACTTGGTAAGTTAAATCGTCAACAACATGTACTGCACCACTGTTAACATCTAACACAATGTTATATCCATTGCTTTTATACTGATGAATCACTGTAATATGTCCTCCCTTTTTAACGCACTATAACAGAGTCGAACAAATCGGCTCTGTTATATGTACTTAATAATTATTTAATTATTCGTTTTCACAAGTCTGGTTTCCAACTGTGCAAGATGTCTTACATGCTGACTGGCATGATGTCTGGCATTCTCCACATCCACCTTTTTTCATTGTGTCTTTTAATGTTTTTTGATTTAATGTTTTAATATGTTTCATGGTATTCCTCCAACTATTTTTTGCGTCTTATATTATATACGCATAATACTTTTGTTATTATAACACAACCATATATTTTTTCAAACTGTTTTTTACTGTTCTTTCACAATTTAAATTTTATTATTTTTCATAATATTTTCAGGTTGTATTTTTCCCTTTTTAGCTAATCATGCCTCCTATAACTGCAGGTATCACAGATGCCATCATACCACCGGTAATGCTTACACTTCCCTGACCTATTCCGTTTTTAAGACCAAAGGCTATCATAATTATAATAGCATAATACAGCATTCCGGCCACTGCTCCCCACAAAAATTTCTTAGTCCCCATAACTTTTCCCATTATAAATCCTCCGACAAAAGTAGATATTCCATAAATAGACAAAATCATAATATTGATTGTTCCACTACTTATGGACATTTTCAAAACTACAAAGGAAGCCAAAAGTAATAATATTATACTTATAATCATTTGTATTATTAAATCTTTAGCAAAAGCTCCAACTATTTTTTTCATATTCTTCCTCACAATTATTTCTATACAACTTTTATATTATTCTTTCATATATTTTATTACGGATATGTTATATATTTGTATAATCTTCGTATAATTTTCTTTCAATTATTGACTTTAATTATATGATTATGTAAAATTCAATAAATGATTAAAAATTTATTAAATAATTAAGGAGAACTATATGGAACCCAGTCACATAGTTATGCTATGTATTTTATTAATTTTATTATTATTCTCGGCGTTTTTTTCTTCAGCCGAAACAGCTCTTACTACCATCAACAAAGTTCGTTTAAGAATGCTTGTTGAAGACGGTGACAAAAGAGCCATTATTCTTGACAAAGTTTTAAACAATTCCCGAAAGATGCTTAGCACTATCTTAATTGGAAACAACATTGTAAATATTGCCGCATCTTCTCTTACAACAATTTTCATTCAAAGCATTTTTAATGTCAGTTGGATAGTAAGTATCGGCGTAGGTATTCTTACACTTATAATTATTATTTTTGGCGAAATCATGCCAAAAACAGTTGCTTCAATCCATGCTGAATCAATTGCTCTTTGCTACGGAAAATATGTAAGATTTTTTATGATAGTTCTTACTCCTGTTATTTTTATATTGAATGCATTTTCAAGTATTCTTTTAAAAATATTTAGAGTAAATGTCAATCTTAACTCTTCTTCCATTACTGAAGATGAACTTCGTACCATTGTGGGTGTTAGTCAGGAAGAAGGCATTATCGAAGAAGATGAGATGGATATGATAAACAATGTGTTCGATTTTGGTGACACATGTGCAAAAGATATTATGATTCCTAAAGTTGATATTACAATGATTCCTATTGACATTAGTTATAATCAATTGTTGGAAGTTATTAAAGAAGATAAATTTACAAGAATGCCTGTTTACAAAGATGACAGCGACAATGTTGTTGGTATTCTTAACATTAAAGACATGATGTTAAATGGTGTGAACAGAAACAATTTTGATATAAAGAAGCTGATGCGTGAGCCTTACTTTACTCACGAAAAAGAAGAGTTAAATGACCTACTTGTTGAAATGAGAAATAACGAGCCAGGTATGTGTATTGTGCTTGATGAATATGGTCAGACTGAAGGTCTTATTACACTTGAGGATATTGTAGAGGAAATCATTGGTGACATTCACGATGAGTTTGATGAAGCCGAAAAACAGGTTATCAGACAGGTTGGAGAAAATGAATATATTGTTGAGGGTTCAATTAATCTGGATGATTTTAATGACCAGCTTAACACCGAAATTGATTCAGAAGATTATGAATCCCTTGGTGGTCTGATTATTGAACAGCTTGACAGACTTCCAAACAAAGGCGACAGCGTTGAAATTGACAACTGCAGACTTACTGTTATCAAAATGGATGACAAACGTATTGACCTTGTAAAAGTTGTTGTAACGCCAAAGGAAAAGTCTGTAAATGATGATATTGAATCCAATGCTGATTCTAAGGAAGAATAATTACATGCTATGTTTTATCAGTCAGGTAGTTTAACCACTCTTTAATGGCAGTAAAAAGGGGCTGTAAAAAAGCCCCTTTTTTTATAAATATTAATTTCAAACTTTATTTTCAGCGCACATCTTAGGAATTTTTATAACTTTTCCCATAACTTGCCCTGCTGTTCTTCGCAGTATAAACAGCTATATAGAGCATTCTTTCTGTCAGTTAATACGAATACGTGATCAAGTTCCTGTTCAATTGAAGTAATACATCTTGGATTTTTACAATGAAGTACATTGACAATCTTTTCAGGTAATTTTACTTCACGTTTTTCTACTAATTTGCCATCTTTTATAATATCAATTGTAATGTTGTGATCAATAAAACCCAACACATCAAAATCAACTATATCATCCAAAGAGCCTTCAACTTTTATAATGTCTTTTGTACCCATCTTGCCACTTCTGGCATTTTTGATTATGGCAACCTGACAATCAAGCTCGTCCAAATTAAGATAATGATAAATAGCCATGGCACGTCCTGCCTGAATGTGATCTAATACAAAACCGTTATGAATTGAATCTATATTTAGCATCCTTCTACCTCCAACAATGTTAAGATTAACGCCATCCTTACATAAACGCCATATTGTGCCTGTTTAAAGTAAACTGCTCTTGGGTCTTTGTCTACTTCCACTGAAATTTCATTTACCCTTGGAAGTGGATGAAGCACAAGCATGTCTTCTTTTGCCATCTTCATTTTCTTTTTGTCCAGAATAAATCTGTCTTTTAATCTTATATAATCTTCTTCATTGAAGAATCTTTCTCGTTGTACTCTTGTCATATAAAGAATGTCAAGATTTCCAATAACATCTTCAAGTCTTGTCACTTCCTCATATTCTGCACCGGCAGATTGAATATTTTCAATTATATACTGTGGAACTTTTAATTCCGGTGGTGAAATAAGAATAAACTTTACATTGTCATATCTAAGTAAAGCATTGATAAGTGAATGAACTGTACGTCCAAACTTTAAATCTCCACAAAGACCAATTGTAATATTGTCAAGTCTTCCCTTTAATGATCTAATGGTAAGTAAATCAGTTAACGTCTGGGTTGGGTGCTGATGTCCACCGTCTCCTGCATTGATAACAGGTATTGATGAATTGTTGGCTGCTACTAATGCGGCACCTTCTTTTGGATGTCTCATTGCTGCTATATCAGCGTAACAGGAAATAATTCTGATAGTGTCTGCCACACTCTCGCCTTTTGATGCTGAGCTGGATGTTGCTTCTGAAAATCCAAGGACACTTCCTCCTAAATTAAGCATGGCTGCTTCAAAACTTAGTCTTGTTCTTGTACTTGGTTCATAAAATAAAGTAGCAAGTTTTTTACCTTTGCATGCTTCACTGTATTTTGTAGGATTTTTCTCAATGTCACTTGCCAAATCAAGCAGGTGTTCCAATTCGTCTACGGAAAAATCTAAAGGACTAATTAAATGTCTCATTTCACCCTCCAAAAGTATTTATTTTTTGCTAATAAGATGATACATTATAGACAATAATTATTCAAGAATAAAAAGATAATTTTTTGTAGTTTTTTAATATTTTTTAGATTATTAAGAGGTCAGAATATGAATGAGGAATTTGTGATTTTAGAAAATGCCTTAAACCATATAAAACAGACTTGTGACATAGTTCCAAGCATTGCTGTTGTTCTTGGTTCAGGTTTAAAAGATTTTGTTAATGAAATAAACATAAAACACGTTATAGGATATGAACAATTGGATAATTTTCCTACATGTACCAATCCTGCACATAAAGGTGAGTTTATTATAGGATATTTAAATGATGTTCCTTTGATTGTTATGAATGGAAGAGTTCATTATTATGAAGGATATTCCATGAGCCAGGTTGTAAGACCTATAAGACTTATGCGAATGCTTGGTGCCCAAACATTGATTTTGTCAAATGCTGTTGGTTCTATATCTTCTCACATCGATGTGGGGGATTTTATGGCTATAAAAGACCATATTTCAACTTTTGTTCCATCACCTCTTATTGGAGCCAATATAGACCAACTAGGCACACGTTTTCCGGACATGAGCCATGTATACGACCCAAATTTATGCAATTTAATAAAAGAATGCGGCAAAACACTTAATCTTTCCGTAAAAGAAGGTGTTTTACTTCAAACTACAGGTCCAAATTATGAAACTCCAGCCGAAATATCTTTTTACAGCAGATTAGGTGCAGATGTAGTTGGAATGAGTACTGTTACAGAAGCAATTGCTGCTGTACATTGTGGATTTAAGGTATGCGGAATCAGCCTTATAACAAACAAAGCCGCCGGCATAAGTGATATTCCACTATCTGACGACGACGTTAAATCTATTGCAGGTAAATGTGCAAATAATTTTAATAACCTGCTGTGTCTTGTTATAAAAAATATTAAAAATGAGTAAGGCTGTAAGCCGGGTTATGTCGTGGACGATCATCTATCTAGACCAGATGTTGCCACCTGGTTCAAGCAACCTACCCGAAAGCTGGTGGGCCACCTACGCTTTCTGCTCGGTCTTGCTTCGGATGGGGTTTACACTGACCCTTAATGTTACCATCAAGGCGGTAGTCTCTTACACTGCCATTTCACCCTTACCATATTGGCGGTTTAATTTCTGTTGCACTTTCCTGGGAGTCGCCTCCACCGGCCGTTAGCCGGCATCCTGCCCTGTGAAGCCCGGACTTTCCTCTCCTGCGTCCTTTCGGCAATAGCAGCAGCGATCGTCTGCCTTACTCACGGTTAACCATTCTAACATAAGTTTTATATTTTGACAAAACAAAATTAATATTCTGTTATTTTAAATTAAGTTATTTTATTAAACTTTATATTTGACAACTGAATTTTAAATAATTTTATCAACTGCTTTCAATATTTTATACCGGAAAAACACTTCCTCCTACAAACTCACTTAAAATTGAATTTTTAGGAATATTTTCCTTTGGCAATGGTAAAACATAATCTAAAATCTTTAAAAGTCTTTTTGCTTCAAGATATTCTTCTGATTCTTCTTTTACTCCAAACAATGCAGGTTCTGCAAATACTTTAAGTACTGACAGTTCATATACCATAGCCGAGTTAAACACGGCATCTGCCAAATCCTGATATGGGAAAATGTATTTTTCTTCTCCCTTTCGTACCATATTCCACATTTCAATTGTTTTTGTTGCAGAAAATCCTCTTGTTCTTGCATCCCTTACAATACGTCTTAAAAGCCTTAAATCAGAGGTCGATACCCTGTTATGTTCATCAACGTTTAATGTAGTAAGAGCGCTTACACATATACGGTATTTGTTTTCATCTGATAAACTGTAAGACAACTTGTCATTTAAACAATGTATGCCCTCAATAACCAATACTTCATGTTCTTTTAATTTAAGTTTTTTACCGTTAAATTCTCTTTTCCCTGTTAAGAAATTAAACTCCGGCAACTCCACTTCTTTTCCATTTAGCAAATCTGTAATCTGATTGTTAAACAATTCTATGTCAACTGTTTCCAAAGCCTCAAAGTCAAGATTGCCGTTTTCGTCCTTTACACTTTCTTCCCTGTTTACAAAGTAGTTGTCAGTTGATATTGCATGAGTATTTACACCCTGAGCCATCAGTTGAATGGAAAGTCTGTGGGCAAATGATGTTTTTCCTGAGCAGGATGGTCCTGCAATCATTACAACTTTTGTGTTTTCTCTTGATACAATGTCGCTTGCTATGTCAGCTATTTTCTTTTCCTGTAGTGCTTCCTGAACCAACATAATATCATTTATGGAACCGTTAACAATTTTGTCATTTACCTGTCCTATTGTTGAAACGCCAAGCATTTTCGCCCAGCTTCCCGATTCTTTTAAAGTATTTGAAACTTTTATCTGTGGTACAAATTCTGGTATTGTTTTTGCTGAATCTTTTACCGGCATTTGAAGTACGAATCCTTCATCATATGGGATTAATTTATAATATTTAAGTATCCCTGTAGAATATGCCATATATCCGTAAAAATAATCCTCAAAGCCTTCCATTTTGTAAATCTTTACAGTTGAAGCTCTTCTGTACTTAAAAAGATTTACTTTATCCTTCATTCTGTATCTTTTAAATCTACTTATGGCTCTTGATGTAGACATTACTTCTTTTGTAATCAAAATATCTCTTTTAACCAGAGAATCCATTTCATTTTTTAACTTTTCAAGAAACTTACTGTCAATTTTTATTCCACCATTTACTTTACAATAATATCCTTTACTTACAGAATAAAGTATTGATAAGTCCTCAAAATTGCTGTGGTCTGCCATTTTGTAAAACGCTTTAATCAGCATAAACACAACACTTCTTCTATAGCAGTCCATTCCTATCTGATTTGCAGTTGTTATAAAAGAGATTTTGCAATTGTCAGTTATTACTTTTGAAAGTTCGCACAATTTATTGTTGCACACTGCAAGTATAATGTCATTTTCATAATACTTTGAGAAGTCCTTTGCTATTTCATATAAAGTTGTTCCGTCCTCATATTGATATACAACATTTGATATTTCTACATCAATCATAATATTCTCTGCCTTCCATGTTTAACTTTAATTTTGCCTTTATTTTATCTATATGCACACTGTCATTTTCTTCCATGTTTCTTAAAATATTTTCAAATTTGTTTTTTTCTTTTTTAAGATATTCCTTTAAAGTTTTGTCTTTATGTTCAAGAAGATATTTTCCATATACAAGTTGTGCCTCGCTATAATCTTCTTTTTTTCCATCTTTTACGGCTTTTATAATTGTATAATATTTTCCTGCATCCATAAGGAATTTTTCTTTTACAATGTTCCAGTTGTTTTCAAGGAGATATTTTCTAACCAAATCCACTCTTTTGTGTGGAGACAATACCAGTTCATTAATGCCTGATATATTTTCTCCATTTTTTAAAATGTTTACAATCAAATCTCCACCCATACCGGCAATAACAACTGTATCAGCCATATTATCTTTCATCTTTTCCATGCCGTCTGACAATATAGTCTCAATACAATGTGCCAATCCTCTCTGGCTAATATTTTTATTGGCAATCTTAAGGGGACCTTCATTAATATCCATTGCATATACTTTTTTTGCAATGTGGTTTTCCACCAGATAAATAGGCACGTATCCATGGTCTGTGCCTATGTCCGCTACTATACTGTTTTCTGTAACCATGGTGGCTACTTCTTTTAATCTGTTTGATAACATAGCAATCCTATCCTAAAGTAATGTGTATTTTCTGTAACTTATTCTGCTCTTTGATAATGCTCTGTAACTGAGAAATATCAGATGCATTTGCTGCCTGATAGTCAAGACTTTCTTTTTTAATCTTCATTACAGCATCATTTATGGCCTTTTCCTGCTCATCCATAGTCAGATTTGCACGAATTGGTGAAACAAACAACTGAGCCACTTTTTTGTGTTCTTCTTCATCTTCAAAATGATTCATAATCTGTGCAGGGTTACCCTGTCCTGACTCCATCTGTTCCCAGAAAAGACTTGCCACCTTGTTATAAAAGGGGTCAACAAAGTCTTCCGGTGATATAACCTGCGCCACTTTCATAAACCACTTTGTTTTGTCCAGTAAATATGCAAGTAAAATACGCTGTGCACTAACTGAAGCCTCTTCTTTTTTCACCTTTGTTGAAACTTTTGGGGCATCTACTGTTTTGTCTTCTTTTCCAACGTAGGTTAAGCCGGTCTTCTTTACCAGCTTGCTTAATCCCTCTCTTGGTATATTAAAGATTTTGCAAACTGATTCTAAGTAATTGTCTCTTTCTATTTCATCCTTAAAATCAAGCAACATTTCTGCTACTTTTTTGTGAAATGCTGTCTTTTCCTGCGGATCTTCTAAATTATAATTCTGCTGTTCAACCTGCACCTGAAAAATAAAATAATTTGTGGCATTTTTTATTCTATTTTCGTATTCTTCTTTTCCAAGTGCCTTAATAAACTCATCAGGGTCTTTGTAAGGTTTCATATTTAATACTTTTATACTAAGGCCTGCATCCTTTAAGTAAGGTATTGCCCTAAGCGCTGCCTTAACACCTGCTCCGTCACTGTCAAAAGTTAATACAACCTCTTTTACATATCGTTTTATAAGGGTCGCATGTCTTGAAGTAAATGCTGTACCAAGTGCTGCCACGGCATTGTTAAATCCTGCCTGATGAAGGCTGATTACATCCATGTATCCTTCACAAATCAGCATATAATCCTTTCTGGAACTTCTTGCAATATTTAGTCCATAAAGGTTTCTGCTTTTATCAAAAACTTTGGTTTCCGGTGAGTTTAAATACTTTGGCTTTCCATCCCCCATCACTCGTCCACCAAAGGCAATAACCCTGTTATTTGCATCCATTATTGGGAACATAACTCTGTTCCAAAACTTATCTGTTACCCCTCTTTTTTCATCATAGGTAAACAGTCCGGTCTCTCTTAACTCCTCATCCTTATAACCTTTACTTTTTAAATATCCATACAGATTGTTGCTGTATTTGTCAGAATATCCAAGACCAAATCTTACAATAGTTTCATCTGACAACTGTCTTCCTGTCAGATAATTGTATGCAACTGTACCACGTTTTGATTTTAAAAGATAATGATAATACTTTGCAGCTTCTGTGTTTATTTCAATAATTTTCGTTTTTAAATCTTTTTCTCTTCTTTGCTCCTTTGAATATTCCATCTTTGGAAGTTCAATGCCTGCTCTGTTTGCCAAAACTTCCATTGCCTCAATAAATGTGTAATTTTCATATTTCATAAGAAAGGAAATAACATTTCCGCCTTCGCCACAACCAAAGCAATAATACATCTGCTTGTGTGGAGAAACTGAAAAAGATGGTGATTTTTCATTATGAAATGGGCAAAGTCCAAAATAAGAACTACCTTTTTTCTGCAACTTAACGTAGTCTCCAATCACATCTACAATGTCATTTTCTGTTCTAACCTGTTCAATTATATCTTCTGAATAAAACACTTCTGCCTCCGCTCATCTGTTTACATGTTCCACGAACTTGGAACAAATATTTTTTGGAATGTAGCAACTGAATATTGGTCACTCATTCCTGCTATATAATCGCATACAACCTGTTCTTCATCTTCACCACACTGATTTATAAGATATTTAAACTCATGTGGCAACTTGTCTGTATGCTTTAAGTAATAATCAAATAATAATTCAAGCATTTCGTTTGCTTTTACTTCTTCTTTTTTTGCCTCTGAATTGGTGTATACATTTTCAAACATATACTGTCTAAGACCAAGCATTGCCTTTTCTATTTCTTCTGACATAACAATCTCAGGCTTATTTATACTGTTTTTTACAATGTCATGTACCAGTGTATCAAGCCTCTTTTTTGTACTATCTCCCAATATGTCAGTATATATCTTTGGTATGTCTTTTTCACAAATAATCTTTCCTCTAATAGCATCATCAATATCATGATTAATATAAGCAATCTTATCTGAAAGTCTTACAACACAGCCCTCCAAAGTACATGGATGTCCTGATGTACGATGATTTAAAATGCCATCTCTTACTTCTTTTGTAAGATTAAGTCCCTTACCATCATTTTCCAACACTTCCACAACTCTGATACTTTGCTTTGAATGTACAAAACCTTTGCTGCACACTCTGTTTAAAGTGCGCTCTCCTGCATGGCCAAATGGTGTATGTCCCAAATCATGTCCAAGAGCAATGGCTTCTGTTAAATCTTCGTTTAAGTCAAGAGACTTGGATATTGTTCTTGCAATCTGTGACACTTCAAGGGTATGAGTCAGTCTGGTTCTGTAATGGTCTCCCATAGGTGCCAAAAAAACCTGTGTCTTGTGCTTTAATCTTCTAAATGCTTTACAGTGAATAATTCTGTCTCTGTCTCTTTGAAAAACAGTTCGCAAATCACATTGTGTTTCTTCTCTGTCTCTTCCCATACTCATGCAACTTTTTGTTGCATATGGGCTTAACATTTTCATTTCAATTTGTTCATTTTTCTCTCTGATATTCATATTACATACCTCCGAAAAATGCGTTTTCTCCACATATAGCCACTGTCTTAAACCTCTATAGAATATAGTATACAATAAATCCATTGTTTATGAAAGAGTGACACATTACAATTAATTTATTTTTTCCAAAACTATTTCAAAAAAAGTGTTGACATACTCCCACTCCTATGATAATATACTTCTTGCGTTTAGACGTATGCGGAAGTGTCGGAACTGGCAGACGAGCAAGACTAAGGATCTTGTGATCAATGCGATCGTGTGGGTTCAAGTCCCATCTTCCGCATTATTTTTTTTTGCAACTGTGGCGGAATTGGCATACGCGCATGATTCAGGTTCATGTCCATGTATTTGGGTGTGGGTTCAAGTCCCATCAGTTGCATACAAAAAAGAGATGATACACTTTTGTGTATCATCTTTTTTAATTCAGCAACAAACTTTAAATATTCCATTACTATCATATCCTGATATAATGTTCATTGTAGTTGACTTTCCTGCACCGTTTGGTCCTAAAAATCCGTATACTCCTCCTTTTTCAATATTTAAATTCAAGTTATCAACGGCTAAAGTCTCACCGTATTTTTTAACTAAATCATGAATTTCTATAACACTCATAAGCGTACCTCCTACAATTAGTTGTAGACTCTCTCTACAAAGGATATAGGAATTGTAATGTTTTTTTGTGTAAATAATGGGGTAATTTTGTGATATGTTTTTGTGTATCTTGTGTTTTGAATGTGAAAAACATAGAATGTCGCTTGCGACATTCTACGCACCGAGTGCGTGTTGCAATGCAACTATTTTCTTCTCGCACGAGTGTGCATCCCTAGTGGAACGTTTTTAATGTAATAAAAAATTCTGAAAGAATTTCTTATTACATTAAAAGAGCCGGACCATCTTCCGATATCCGACTCTTTGTATAAGTATTAAAAATTATGCTAACTTTTCTTTAGCTACGTCTACTAATTTTGCAAATCCTTCTGCATCGTTAACAGCCATTTCAGCTAACATCTTTCTATTCATTTCAACTCCTGCTAACTTAAGTCCGTACATGAACTTGCTGTATGAAAGACCATTGATTCTTGCTGCAGCATTGATTCTTGCAATCCATAACTGTCTGAACTGTCTCTTTCTCTGCTTTCTGCCTGCATATGAGCTTGTTAATGCTCTCATAACAGACTGCTTAGCTACTCTGTACTGTTTTGATCTAGCTCCTCTATAACCTTTAGCTAACTTTAATACTCTATTATGTTTTTTCTTAGCGTTCATTCCGCCTTTAATTCTTGCCATTTCTTCTTCCTCCTACTTCAGATTATAAATAAGGTAAAATCTTCTTCATATTCTTTACATTTGTAGCATCAGCTGTTGTTGCTTTTCTAAGATTTCTCTTTCTTTTAGCTGTCTTCTTTGTTAAGATATGTGATTTGTAAGCTTTATTTCTTTTAAGCTTTCCTGTTCCTGTCTTTTTAAAACGTTTTGCAGCTGCTCTGTTTGTCTTAATTTTTGGCATGATTAATTCCTCCTTAAATATGTTAAAAGCTTAACGCTTTTTTTCTAAAAACATTGTCATGTTTCTGCCTTCAAGTTTTGGTTTCTTGCTAACCTGAGCAATATCCTCAAGCATCTGTGCGAAGTCATCCAAAACATGTGCACTACTACCAATATGAGCCATTTCTCTTCCTCTGAAACGAAGAGTAACTTTGACTTTATCACCTTTAGTAATAAATTTTCTTGCGTTGTTTGCCTTAGTCTTTAAATCATTCATTTCAACGTTTGGTGAAAGTCTGATTTCCTTTGTTTCAACAACGTGCTGTTTTTTCTTTGCCTCTTTTTCTCTCTTCTGCTGTTCGTATCTGAACTTTCCATAGTCCATAATCTTACAAACAGGAGGCTTTGCTTTTGGAGCAATTTTAATTAAGTCAAGTTCTGCTTCATCTGCCAACTTCTGAGCATCTCTTGAAGACATAACTCCTAACTGTTCTCCATCTGTTCCAATTACACGAACTTCTCTGTCTCTAATCTGTCCGTTGATCATTAACTCGCTAATAGTATTGCACCTCCATTAATACTTCTCCATCTTTTTATGCAATAAAAAAGTGGATAATCTAAACAGACTATCCACAATAAATCATCTAAACTAATGTCAGAAAAATATCAACCTCGAATCGCCACCTGCGTCTGGGTGAGAGTGGACACTCTGCTTTCTTTTTTCAACAGACAATACTATACCACTACATCCACACTATGTCAATATTTTTCTTTAATTATTTTTTTAGCAGCTAGCAGTTACAGGTAAAACTACCACATTCAGTCTGGCTTTGGTGTGTTGCTCCATTGCCGTCAATTGTAATTTCATCTGCATGACATCTGCAATTGTCATTAAAAGTACATCTTACTGCATCGCATCTTACATTCTTTTTCTTATCAGGCACACAGTCACAATGTTCATATTTTGCTGTTGCGCTGTCCTTTACTTCTCTAAAATCTTCACAGTAAGTTGCGTCCACAATTGTTGCATCTGTTCCACCTACCTGGATTCCATCCTTGCAACACTTTGAACTTTTGTTATAATAACAATTTTTAACACTACAATTTAAAACAGTCATAAAAACCTCCATAAAAATCATTTCGATATACCGATATTAGATATTATGGAGATTTTTATTTTTTTTATACTATAAAATTTGTTTCAACTGTATTTAACATTTCAATTTTCGTTTCAATCATTCATTAGTTTAATTTTTCTAATTTATCTGATTTAACAAATTTACTTCTGTTCTTCTTTTTTGATTTCTTTTCTTATTTCCTTTGTATCAATTTCCTTGCAAATCTGATTAATGAAATCATCAAGAGGTTTTACACCTTCGTCCCCTGCAAATCTGCTTCTTACTGAAACTGTTCCATCCTCTTCTTCCTGCTGTCCAACAACAAGCATGTATGGAAGTTTGTCAAGACGAGCTTCTCTAATCTTGTAACCAATCTTTTCTGAACGTGAATCAACTGTTACATCTACATGTCTTTCCTTTAATGCTTTTGCAACCGACTGAGCATAGTCTTCGTATTTTTCAGAAATAGGAAGAACTCTTACCTGTTCAGGACACAACCAAGTTGGAAATTTTCCTGCATATTTTTCAATAAGCCATGCTAAAGTTCTTTCATAACATCCCATTGATGTTCTGTGGATAATGTATGGTCTAACTTTTTCACCATTTTGATCAACATAGTACATATCAAACTGTTCTGCCAATAAAGCATCCCACTGAATTGTAATCATTGTATCTTCTTTTCCATATACATTCTTTGCGTTAATGTCTACCTTTGGTCCGTAGAAAGCAGCTTCTCCTACGTCTTCTGTGTAGTTTATACCAAGTTCGTCTAAGATATTTCTAATATCCTGTTCTGTTTCATTCCAAACATCTGCATCACCAATATATTTTTCTTTGTTTTCAGGGTCCCATTTTGAAAGATGATATGTTACATCTTCCTCAACACCCAATATTTCCAAACAATATTTTGCAAGTGCAAGACATCCCTTAAACTCTTCTACCATCTGGTCAGGACGTACAATCAAATGTCCTTCTGAAATTGTAAACTGACGTACACGTGTTAATCCGTGCATTTCTCCTGAATCTTCATTTCTAAATAATGTAGATGTTTCACTGTATCTACATGGCAAATCTCTATATGATTTCTGACTTGCTTTATATACATAATACTGGAATGGACATGTCATAGGACGAAGAGCAAGAACTTCTTTGTCATTTTCCTTATCTCCTAACACAAACATTCCATCTGTATAATGATCCCAATGTCCTGAAATCTTGTATAAGTCTGACTTAGCCATAAGTGGAGTCTTTGTTCTCATATAGCCCCATTCATTATCCTCTAAGTCTTCAATCCATCTTTGCATTTTCTGAATTATCTTTGTGCCCTTTGGAAGCAACAAAGGTAATCCCTGACCAATAACATCAACTGTTGTAAATAACTCCATTTCACGACCAAGCTTGTTGTGATCTCTGTTCTTCTGGTCTTCTAACATTTCAAGATATTCATTTAAAGCATCTTTGTTGTCAAATGCTGTTCCATAAATTCTCTGAAGTCTTGCATTGTCTGAATCACCTCTCCAATATGCCATTGATGATGATGTAAGCTTAAATGCCTTAATTGGCTTTGTGCTCATAAGATGTGGTCCTGCACAAAGGTCTACAAATTCACCCTGACTATAAAATGAAATTGTTGAATCTTCAGGTAAATCCTTAATTAATTCTACCTTATATGGTTCATTTCTATCTTCCATATATTTGATTGCATCTTCTCTTGGAAGTGTAAATCTTTCAAGTCTTGCTCCTGACTTGATGATTTTCTTCATTTCTTTTTCGATATTATCTAAATCTTCTCTTGAAAATGGTTCACTGTCAAAATCATAATAAAAACCATCATCAATTGAAGGTCCTATTGCCAACTTTGCTTCAGGGAACAAATTCTTAACAGCCTCTGCTAATACATGAGACGCTGTGTGTCTATAAGCAGCCTTTCCTGCTTCATCTTTAAAAGTTAAAATATTTAATGTACAGTCCTTGTCAATGGTTGTTCTTAAGTCAACAACTTCTCCGTCAACCTCACCTGCACATGCTGCTCTTCCTAATCCTCCAGCAATGTCAAATGCTATGTCATTTACTGTCATTGCTTCTGAATACTCTTTTACTGATCCGTCTTTTAATGTAATCTTCATCCTTTTTACTTATGGCCTTGCCATATTTCTCCTTTCTGTTTTGACGTAAAACATAAACAATCTTTCCAAAAAGAAAAGCCCCTGTTTATGTTTCCATAAACAGGGACGTAATATACGCGGTTCCACCCTGATTGCTTTCAAAACAAAAGCCTCTCATTTAGACTATAACGGAGTCACCGGGCTTGATTAGAGCCACTCAGAGGTAGTCTTCAATTATCTTTCTGTAAGATGCTTCCAGCCTTGGCATCTCTCTCTGTAACCCTCCGGATAACCTACTTTCCTCGTCAACGTTTTATTTGTTCTAACAAGGTTAATTATATAACATAAATTTTCATTGTCAACAAACATTTTTTAACTTTTTACATAATAAATTATTTTTTTGAAAACCTATTATACAATATATATTTAAAAGATAAGATAATATAATTATAACAAAGAGTTTCGCTCCGGCAAGCTTTCCTATGAAAACTCACCGGAGCGACATATATAAAAATACCCTTTATATATTTTAAGTACTCCCACCGTTATTAATTTCTGAAGAATTCCTGAGTAATATATGTATCACTATATACAAATCCGTCTTCTTCATATGTTACCACATTTGTTCCAATTCCTACATACTCATAATTTGGATTTAGTATATTTTCTCTATGTCCTCTTGAGTTGTATAAATTCTTGTATGATAACTTTGCAACTCCTATAGTATTGTCAATGGTATCTTCATAAAGTGAAATATTTTCTGCTACATAACCATTTAATCTGAAACCATACTGTGTAAAAATTGTACTAAATGATTTACCGTTTGTTCTGATATGTGAAAATGATTTTTCAATCTCTGCAGTTCTTGTATCAGCTGCTTTGTTTAATGTTTCACTTACCTTTAGTGGTCGGGATTTTGCTTTAACTCTGTCAACGTTCATCATTCCAACCATTGTATATACATTATACTGCTCATATATCATTTTGTCATCATTATAATCTGTAACCGTAACATTACATGTATAATTCTTTCCGCCTGCAGTTGCTATAACCTTACATGTTCCCTTATTTACTGCTAAAATTTTACCTTTTTTGTCAACTTTTGCCTGTGCCTGATATACGTTTCCAATAATTGGTAATACAAAAGTAAATGAAAGCACTATCATTAAAGTAACAATGGTTTTCTTTAAGACGTTCTTAAAACCATACATAAGCGTCACCTCTTTTTTCTAATTGAACACTCCACTATTTAATTTTCAAATAGAAACATCTTTGATTGATACCTACTATGCATGTTTAACTTCGAATCTTAAACTGTGACCATTTAAAATATAAAATCGAAATCGTCTCCTACACGTACTCTTTAATCTTTGAGACAACTCATAATTTATATCTAATACAATAAATTTTATTGTATAAAAAATTAGTCCATACGTTCTTCTCTTTATGGACTAATTTTATCATAATTTCTTATTATTGTAAACAAATCGAAATCGTTTTTTATTCAGTTTTTTATTGTTTTTTATTACTTTTTATTTGTAAGTTATATCATTTTTATTATTGCGGAAACTTGTTTTTTTGACGAATAATGTTAAATATATTTTCTATTTTTTATAAAGTTCTTGTGTCCAATAAGACTGTACCATTCTCTCTCCAAAATCCCCTATAAAATCTCCTGCATCCAAATATCCAATACCAATGCATTGGAAGTTTTTATCAAGCATATTCCGTCTGTGCAATTTTGATTTATACCAGTACTTATATGCATCTTTTACAAAATCTCCCACATATTCCGGCTTATCGGCTGTATATCCAACATTTTCTCCTACATAGATACCTTTTTTAAATCCAACTTCATCATAAACTGTATCGTATGATTTGCCATTTGGTCTTGTATGAGACAACTTATCCGGCGACTTCTGAGCTACTTCTTTTACTCTTATATCAGCAATTTCGTTTAACTTGTCAAGCACCTTTAAAGGTCTTGATTTAACCTTGATTCTGTCATCGTTTATAAATTGAACAAGAGTATAAATAATCTGCTGTTTCTCTATTTTTTTCTTGTCTGCTAAATTTGTAACATTTACGCTACATGATGTTTTTGTTTTTCCAACTGTTGCAAAAATCTTACATGTTCTTTTTTTCTTTGCAGTGACAAGTCCTGTATTATTAACTGTGGCAATTTTTTTGTTACTGGATTTCCATGTTACCTTTTTCTTTGTGTTAAATACTTTTAGTTTGAATGTATTTGCTTTAGTTGAATATTTTAAAGTTGCATCACTATTGTACTCAATTCTTTTCAAATCAAGTTTCAGATTAACCATATCCTGAGATATCTTTTTAAAGTCACTTGCCTGTTCGTTTGGATTCCTTTTTACCCTAACTTTGCACACATACTTTTTCTTTTTTATCTGTGCGTACACTTTGCATTTTCCTACTCCTACGCCTTTAACTTTTCCATTCTTTACAGTTGCAATCTTCTTGTTGGATGTCTTCCATTTTACTTTTCCATTTGGATGCATCATTTTAATTTTAAAGGTATGTCCTTTAAGAATGTTAATTGAACTGTAATTAAGATATGGATTGTACACAAACTTTGCCTGTGCCTTGTTGTTTTCAGCTATAGGGAAAGCTGCAATCATAGTGGCTATAACAAGTGCAATTATTGTTTTCTTAATAAACTTCATAGTGTGTCCTCCTTTGCATATGTACCCTATATTAGTTCCCGTGTGACTGTAAGTTTTTTCTTATGTTTTCTATTTCTTTGCTACCATATTGATTATGAGCAGTTGTTTTGCTCTCTATTTTTTGATTTTATATGAAAATGTTACTTTTGCATTTTCATATACAAAATTCTGTGCTTTATCAAGTAATACGAGTTCTTCCATTTCATCTTTTGTATACAGTTTCTTCATTTCTTCTACTGTATCAACACCTGCATCATCCATTGAATTCTCATATTCTGCTTCAATTTCTTCCTTTGAAGCTTTAAATCCTTCCTGCTTTACAATATGCCACATCAAAAGCATGGATTTTAACTCTGTATTATAGTTTTCCTGTGTTACCTCATCTGTAAGTCCGTAACGGATTTTATATTCATTAACTGAAAGTCCTTCCTGCTTTGCAGATGCAGCTACTGAACCATCCATTTCATCTACAATCTGCTGATAATATTCTGAAGGAACAGACTTCAATGTGACTTTTTCTAAAGCTTTGTTCCAAAGTTCGACTTTTACATTTTCTTCTATAAGGTATTCTTTTTGCCACTGATAATATTCTTTTTTATTAGACAAGCCTAAGGCTTCGTAGTAATTGTCTTTTACCCACTGATCTGTGATTTTATCTCTATGCTTTTCAGAAACAGCTTCTACACTTAATTTGTATGTTATTTTTTTGCCGGTATAGTCAAGTTTTTTTCTTGACAATTCGTTGGCTTCTTTTCCGTCTGTAACCTTTACAGTAACTTTATCGCCTTTTTTTACACCAATAAGTTTGTCTGAAAACAATTTATATATACCACTATCATAAGAACCTAAATCAATTGACTGCTCTTTTTCTGACAAATCTTCAATCTTTTTGTTGTTAATATAGGCTGTATATGAGAATGAAATTTCATCTCCGGACTTTGATGCTCTGTTTACATCTTCTGTATAATCAGTATCTTCGTTGATGCTTTCATCCCATTCTTTTTGCGTAAGATCATAAGTAAGTCCTTTTATATTTCCAACTGTAATATAATCGTCTGTGTTAAAGCCTAACTTGTCATTAATATCTGTCTTTGGTTTGATAAAGTTTTGCCAAATAATAACACCTGCAAATGCTATCAATATAACTGCTATAATGGCAGGTACAACAAATCTTCCTTTGGACTTTTGATTTGTGTCCTCTACGCTATCAGATGAAGACTTTTCTTCTTTTATCTTTGTTTCTTTCTTATCTTCCTTAGTATTTGTTTTTTTATTCTCTTTTTCTTTATTTTCTTCCTGAACCAATGTTTCCTTTTCAACATTTTCCTGGGCTATTGTCTCTTTATTGTCCTTCTCCAACTGTCTGTCTCCTTTTCTTTTTTCATTTTTCATATAACCTTCTATTAATAATATTTTTTTCTTCTTTCAAAAAATAATTTTCAATATAACAAAAGGGAATCCTTTTCTCAAAGATTCCCTTTTATTCTACCATAATATACACAAATATTATAGCGATTTTTATGTTTTTATAAAAAAACTCTAACTAATTTCTTGTTAATTTAGTTGTTATATTAAACTTCTGTTGTGTAGTTTGGAGCTTCTTTTGTAATATGAATATCATGTGGATGACTTTCCTTTAAAGATGCTGCTGAAATTTTTACAAATTTGCCTGTTTCTTTAAGAGTCTCAACATCCTTTGCGCCACAATATCCCATACCTGAACGTAAACCACCCATAAGCTGGAATACTGTATCTTCAATACTTCCTTTGTATGCAACACGTCCTTCAACACCTTCTGGAACAAGTTTCTTTGCATTTGACTGGAAATATCTGTCCTTGCTACCATTTTCCATAGCAGCAATACTTCCCATACCTCTGTATACTTTGTATTTCCTTCCCTGGAATAATTCAAATTCACCTGGTGCTTCATCACAACCTGCAAACATTGAACCCATCATACATACGCTACCACCTGCAGCAATTGCCTTAACAATGTCACCTGAGAATTTAATACCACCATCAGCGATAATTGGAACACCATATTCTTTTGCAACAGCATAACAATCCATTATAGCTGTAACCTGTGGTACACCAATACCTGCAACTACACGTGTTGTACAAATAGAACCAGGTCCAATACCAACCTTAACTGCGTCTGCTCCTGCTTCAATAAGATCTCTTGTAGCTTCACCTGTTGCAACATTTCCTGCAATAACCTGTAAATCAGGATATTCAGCCTTTATCATCTTTAATGTCTTAAAGATGTTTGCTGAATGACCATGAGCTGAGTCAATAACAATAACGTCAACTTTTGCATCAACCAATGCTTTTACTCTATCCATAACATTTGCTGTAATACCAACAGCCGCACCACAAAGTAATCTACCCTGTGCATCCTTTGCTGATAAAGGATATTTAATCTGCTTTTCAATATCTTTAATAGTAATTAAACCTACCAAATTGAAATCATCATCAACGATTGGCAACTTTTCTTTTCTTGATTTTGCAAGAATTGCTTTTGCTTCTTCTAATGTAACACCTGCTTTTGCTGTTATAAGACCTTCAGATGTCATAGAATCTTTGATAAGTTTTGTTTCATCTGTTTCGAATTTAAGATCACGGTTTGTGATAATTCCTACTAACTTTTTGCCTACAACAATAGGAACACCTGAAATTCTAAATTTTGCCATCAAATCATTGGCATCTTTTATTGTATGTTCCGGAGATAAATAAAATGGATCAGTGATGACACCATTTTCAGAACGTTTAACCTTGTCAACCTCTTCTGCCTGCTGTTCAATTGTCATGTTCTTGTGGATGATACCTATTCCACCCTGTCTGGCCATGGCAATTGCCATTCTATGTTCTGTAACTGTGTCCATTCCGGCACTCATCATTGGAATGTTTAATTTGATTGTCTTTGTAAGATTTGTTGATAAATCTACCATATTTGGTGTAACTTCTGAATACTGTGGTACTAAAAGTACATCATCAAATGTAATTCCTTCGCCTATAATTTTACCCACTGATTTTTCCTCCTTATATGTACTTAATAATGTAAAAAGCGCAAATAGATTCGCGCTTAATTAACGAAAATATTATCACAAAATAACTTTATCGTCAATTAGTTATAATTAAAAAAGCTAACAGAGTGTATGATGTGCACCCCGTTAGCTTTAAAAAACAAAATTATATATTCTTCTTAACTATATTAGGACGCATATGATACATTGCATCAATAACTTTTTCACTTGGTTCAAAAACAACTTTCACTTTTCCATCTGCATTGTTAACAATCATCGCATACAATCTGTCGCTTTTAAATCCTGAAGAATAATCTTTTACAATAGCACCTGTTGATGCCCTTACAACCTGATCTGATGTCAGGGGAGCAACAACTTCTGCTTCTTTCATTTCGTAATCTGCTACATGTTTTCTTTTTCTTTGTCCCATGATTTTGTCTATGGATAATTCACCATTTAAAAATGAATATTCATATTCAATACTTGTGTAAACCCAAATCATGTAAACACCATAAATAACCAATACCGTTACAGTAAATGCAAAAATACCGTATCTTAATAATAGTAAGAATATAATTGGCACAATTACTATTGATACTGTTCTAAGCATCATTATTGAAAGGCTTGGTCTTCTTTTTATGATCTGTTCTACAAAAACCTCGTCCATTATTCCTCCACTATTCAACAGACACAATGTAATAGTATACAGGCTGTCCACCTGCATATACTTCCACTTCTAAGTCCGGTAATTCTTCTGCAATCTTTTCAGAAAGTGCATCTGCATCTTCCTTAGTGACATTTTCACCAAAGTAAATGCTGACTATTTCAGAATCCTCGTCCTGCATTTCCTTTATCATCTCTACTGTTGTATCAGTGATATCCTCACCTACTGCAAGCATACCTGAATCGCCAATACCCATGATGTTACCTTCTTTAATTTCTTTATCATCAATAACAGTATCTCTTACGGCATAAGTTACCTCGCCTGTTTTTACATATGACATACTGTCAATCATTGATTCTTTGTTTTCTTCTACAGAACTGTCTTCAATAAAGCCAATCATTGCAGAAATTCCCTGTGGAATAGTCTTTGAAGGTATAACAACTAACTGTTTGTCCTCAACAAGACTTTCTGCCTGATTTGCCGCAAGAATAATATTTTTGTTATTTGGAAGTACAAAAATTGTTTCTGCATTAACCTTGTCAACTGCATTTAAAATATCTTCTGTGCTTGGGTTCATAGTCTGTCCACCTGAGATAATGTAATCAACATTTAATCCCTTAAAGATTTCGTCGAGACCTTCACCTACTGAAACAGCAATAAATCCATATTTTTTCTTTGGTTCATTTGCCTTAGCCTGCTCTTCTTCGGCCTTCTGCTTTTCTGCCATAATTTGAGCATTTTTAATAAGACGTTCATGATGTTCCTCTCGCATGTTGTCAATCTTCATTCTTGACAAAGAACCGTATGTTAATGCTCTTGTAAATGCTTCACCCGGCTGGTTTGTATGAACATGAACTTTTACAATTTCATCATCTGCAACCAATACAATAGAATCACCAATTGATTCTAAAAATTCTTTAAACGACTTTTCTTCTTTGTCATCCATTGGTTTGTCAAGATTGATAATGAATTCTGTACAATATCCAAACTTAATGTCTGCCTCATCTAATGGCAAATCATCTGTTACCATTGATGTTTTTGGTGCGCTGACTTCAAGTGTATAATCTACTTCTTTTCCAAGTAAAGCATCATATGCTCCCTTTAATACAACCATAAGTCCCTGTCCACCCGAGTCAACAACTCCTGCCTGTTTTAATACAGGAAGCATTTCAGGTGTCTGGCTTAATACATAGTCACCATGTTTAATGATTTCATCAATAACAACCACCAAATCATCACTTGTTCCAAGCATTTCGCAGGCTTTGTCAGCCATACCTTTGGCAACTGTCAAAATTGTACCTTCCTTTGGTTTCATAACTGCCTTGTATGCTGTTTCAACGGCTCTGACACATGCTCTTGACAATATTTCTACATTGATGTCATCATATTTCTTTATTTCTCTTGTAAATCCTCTAAAAAGCTGTGAAAGAATAACTCCTGAGTTTCCTCTGGCTCCACGAAGAGAACCTGTTGAAATTGCCTTTGCAACATTTTCCATTGTTGGATTACTTATAGCTCCAACCTCGTTTGCTGCTGACATAATTGTAAGAGTCATGTTTGTTCCTGTATCTCCATCAGGTACGGGAAATACATTCAATTCATTAATCCATTCTTTTTTTGCTTCAAGATTCTTTGCACCTGCTATAAACATCTTTTGTAGCATCTGTGCATCAATTACATTAATTTCCAAAATTTTATCCTCCTAAGGGTAAACTGATTAGTCAATGGTTCTGACGCCTTCAACAAACACATTAACCTTATTTACTTTCATTCCAGTAAATTCTTCTATCTTATATTTAACATTTGAAATAATGTTGTCAGCTATTGTAGCAATATTTACACCGTAAGCTACAATAATATGAAAATCAATTGTGATTTCATTGTCTTCATTTATTTCAACATTGATTCCTTTAGTTGAACTGTCTCTCTTTAATAATCTTACAATGCCATCCTTAACACTGACCATAGCCATACCCACAATACCAAAGCATTCGTAAGCTGTTTCGCTGGCATATTTTGCAATAACTTCAGGACTAATTAAAATCTGTCCCATTTCTGTATTCATTCTACCTTTCATATATGTTCCTCCTTGTGAGTTTATTTACATATTAGTTTACATAGTTAGGAACATTATACTCTCTTTAGTATAAAAAAACAAGAAAAAAGACACTACCAATGCAGCGTCTTTTTATCTAATATGCATATATTATGCTCTTTCTACTTTTCCTGATTTTAAACAAGATGTGCAAACGTACATTTTCTTTGCTCCGCCTTCAGTTTTAACCTTAACGGATTTCACGTTTGATTTCCACATCTTATTGGATCTTCTATGGGAATGACTCACATTATTTCCGAAATGAGCACCTTTTTCACAAATTGCGCATTTAGCCATGATAGCACCTCCTTGACGCTTTTTAGGTCAAACCTCTTCTTCGACCTGACACAAACGCTACTATAACAGAGTTGTGAGAAAAAAGCAAGTGTTAATTTAACCTTTTTTATTTAATATATTCTGTATTTTCTATTTAATCAAAACTTCCTTTGCTATATCCGCACTCATCTTTGCATCCTTAGCATAGTAATCGGCTCCAATCTCCATGGCATAATCTTCTGTAAGAACAGCTCCGCCAACCATAATTTTACAATCAACATTGTTGGCTCTTAAAAGCTTAATTGTATCTTCCATAGAACCAAGTGTGGTAGTCATAAGTGCTGACAATCCAACTAAATGCACATCATTCTCCACTGTTGCCTTTAAAACAATCTCCGGATCAACATCACGGCCCAAATCAATAACATCAAATCCGTAATTTTCTAAAATTACTTTTACAATGTTCTTTCCTATATCATGTATGTCACCTTTTACAGTGGCTATAACGATTTTTCCTTTTGATTCTGAGCCTGCTCCTTTGTCTGCCAAAAACGTCTTGATTACTTCGAAGCATTCTTTGGCCACATCAGCTGCTAAAATAAGCTGTGGCAAGAATATTTTCCCTTTTTCAAACTTATCACCTACTACGTCCAATGCCGGTATTAACATTTCATTAATAATATCCATGGCATCAAATTTATTTAGACATTCTTCTGTAAGTCGTTTACCTTCATTTTTCATTCCGGTTTCCATTGCATGAAGAATTTTGTTTGCCTCAGGAGTACTTAGTGTAGCAGTGACATTTCCTGTATCACTTCCTGTCTGTTCAGACTTTTTTGCAACACTTTCAGCCTCATGGGTACTTGAATATTCAATAAAATCCATAGAATTTTTGTCTATGTCTGCCAATACTTTGTATGTTTTAACAGCCCAGACCATTGATGATACATTTGGATTAATAATAGGTAAATCAAGTCCACTGTAAAGTGCCATAGTAAGGAAATACTTATTTACTGTTTCTCTGTTTGGTAATCCAAATGAAATATTTGAAACTCCAAGAACTGTTCTAAGTCCCAATTTATTTTTTACAATATTAAGTGCCTTTAAAGTTTCAAGACATGCCTTTTGCTCTGCTGAAACAGTTAACGTAAGGCAATCAATAATAACATCTTCTTTTGGTATACCATAAGACATTGCCTTATTCATAATCTTTTCAGCAATCTTTACTCTTTTTTCTACAGTATCAGGTATTCCGTTTTCATCTAATGTAAGACCAATGACAGCAGCTCCGTATTTGGCAACAATTGGCAATATGTCATCAAGTATTTTATCTTCACCATTTACAGAATTTAATATTGGCTTTCCGTTATATACTCTAAGTGCAGCCTCTATTACCTCTGGCTTTGTAGAGTCAATCTGTAACGGAACATCAACAATAGACTGTAATGCTTTTACAGTCTTTATCATCATTTCCTTTTCGTCTATTTCAGGTAATCCAACATTTACATCTAATATTTCAGCACCAGCCTCAATCTGCTCAATAGCCTGACCTAAAATGTAGTCCATGTCATTTTCCATAAGTGCCTGTTTAAATCTCTTTTTGCCTGTTGGATTGATTCTCTCACCAACTATACGGGGCTGGTCTACAATGACAGTTTTGGTTGGTGAGCAAACAGACAACTGACGTTTCATTGAGCCTCTAACAAATTCTCCGTTTTCGTTTGCCTCTTCTGCCATTTGCTTCAATTTTTTAATATATTCAGGTGTAGTTCCACAGCATCCACCAATAGTATGCACTCCATACTGAAGCATTTCTTTATAAATAGATGCAAACTCATCAGGTAGAACATTGTATGTATTTGTAACAGGATCAGGAAGTCCTGCATTTGCTTTTACAACTATTGGTAAAGAAGTCCAATTTGCAATTTCAGCAACAATTGGTAACAAGTCTTTTGGTCCAAGAGAACAGTTTACTCCAAGAGCATCCACACCCAAACCTTCCAACGTAAGACACATTGCCGACACACTACATCCTGTAAATGTTCGCATATTTTCTTCAAAAGTCATTGTTGTAATAACAGGCAGATTTGAATTTTCTTTTGCTGCAAGTACAGCGGCCTTTATCTCCATTAAATCTGTCATTGTTTCTATTACAACCAAGTCGGCATCTTTTGCCGCCAATATTTCTTCCTTAAAAATATCATAAGCTTCTTCAAAAGATAAACTTCCTGTAGGTTCTAAAAGTTGTCCTATCGGTCCAACATCTAATGCTACCATTGCATTTGTGTCTTTTGCAGCTGTTTTTGCGTTTTTGATAGCTGCCGAAATCAATTCTTCAACGGTATATCCTGTATCTTTCATCTTATAACGGTTTGCACCAAAAGTATTGGCATATACCACATCAGAACCTGCATTAATATACTGACTGTGAATATCTACAATCCACTCCGGCTTTGTAATATTTAAAGTTTCAGGAACTACTCCAAGTTCCATTCCTTTTTGCTGAAGCATTGTGCCCATGGCACCATCTAAAATAATATAATCTCTGTCAAATAAATTACCCATATCTTTCTCCGTAGTTTATCTTATATTTTAACTGCATGTTGTTCCATTTTTTCTAAAGGTGCATCTGTCTCTAAAATCACAAAAATCGCAGCTCTTTTTACTTGAAACTTTCAAGTTGTGACCAAGACCTATAACGCATGTGACCGATTTGGTTGGAGTAAGCATTTTACTTTCATTTGCACACACACCTATTCTTTTAGGTGCATCCAAAATATTCAGAAATTCCGGTTGTTTTTCCAATGGAAAATCACCATATCCAAGTCCAAATCTCCATGTATGTTCATATTCTTTAAAGTCTTTTAAAATAATCTGCTCTGCACTGTCACATACCTGTTCAATTACCGCCGATGCCATACTGTCAACAAGCATGGCTTCCGTCATTGAAACTATTTGTTTTTTTCTAATAAGCAAATCAACTGTGCCTGACAAAGTAGCACACATAAAAACAACTTTTTCACAATTATAAAGATGTTCCTTTATGGAATTACCTTCTAAAACAAATGTAGAATCAGGTATTTGTCCATTTTTCAAATCAAAAACTTTATATATGAATTTACAATCCATTGATTTTTTTAATTCTTCTGAGCATTTAATAAGAAGCTCCTTTGTTTTGTTATCAGGAACATTATTTCCATACCCCAAATATCTAAGAGCTTCTTTTAAGTCAATATCCATAATCTCTATGCTTCTATTCATATGATTTTTCCGGTCACTGGAATGAGGAATATTATTTAAAAGAGATCGCGCCTG
>OJUG01001457.1_pt1 | contig 29941 bp, 21 predicted proteins | sample 1599841 | NCBI WGS metagenome assembly OJUG01 (sample SAMN04168659, study PRJEB22393) | human gut metagenome | biome: human gut microbiome; feature: stool | host: Homo sapiens | collected 2014-05-12 | reverse complement strand
GAAATTAAAGCGTGAAATATATGATTATTTAGTCAAAAACAAGGGGAATGGAGGACAAATTAAAGGAATGCTATCTTATCTTAGAGATATCAATTCTAACAAATATAAGGCATTAGAAAAAACTTACGTTAAATATGATAAAAAGAATGAACTTTTTAATGGGTAATAATGGGAGAAAGATTTATAGAACAGAAGATTTTATTCATCCTCAATCAAAGTCTCATTCATCTCCGGAAAATCCAGTAATTCAGAAACAGTTATTCCCAAACCGAGAACCAGCTCATGCAAGATTTTCAGTTTGGGATTTTTTGTCTTTCCATACATGATATTTTCCACGGTAGACTGTGTTATTCCGGATAAGGTAGCAAGAGGAAAATGCATGAACCGTCATGAATGTGTATCACACCAGAAATTGAAAAACTGTCCATACTAATTGTTGATAAACAGAAGTTTAAATTTATTGGTATAAAACCTTATCCGCATACAAGATAAACGGATGCTTTTATAATGTGGATTATGTTGTGAAAAATTAGGGGGATAAGTGTATCTTAGGTAGAGTCACATGGCTATGGGCTAATGTATTATTTGAAGGAGAAGCAAATGTCAAATGGGAGTCACCAGATGTAAAAAATATTTAAATGTGTTAATGAATAGATTCTATTACGTACACTATAAAAGAAAAGGCAGTAGGTATAACTGTTAATCTCGTGAGAATATATGCCGAACTAACGTTACAGATGAATATGCCAGTAGGGTGAGATAAACCTTGTCCATGTGGAACCAGAATAGATACTCGTTTTTTATTTTTTATTGTATTGGTTAAAGAATTTACGTTTAGATGAGGGTAAGGAAAACTATTAATAGGTGGTGTAAAATAAATCACATGTTGAGGGAAAAGAGGGAATATTTTGAAAGAACAAGAATTGAATACACACCAAGTTGTTTTTTTTATTACTGCCTTGGAAACTCCTGGTGTCGACTTGAACTTGATGTGGATTTACAAGAAAACGATAGATTTGGGATGGTTTATACAAGCGGCAGGAAGATGTAATCGCTATCAGGAGCATAGTGACCAACATAGAATTATAAAACCTATTTTATTTGATTCGGGTAAAAAGCTTGTTGTTGAAGATAATAAAAAAAGAATAGTGGATGTTAACAAGATAATGCCAGAGAAGTTTATTAAACAGGTTGCCAAATGTAAGCTGCCTATAAACTATACGACTGTTGTTTGTTCGAGAATAAATAGGGAACTTTTTCAATATTTTTGCTCTAATCCAGAAAAATTATATTATCTAACATATGAAAGCTTTGAAACCATGATGGCTGTGATTTATAATAATTTAGGATATCATATTGAATGCACTCCTATTAGTCATGATGGTGGCAAAGACATCATTATTACAAACCGAACAAATTTTGGTAAATTTATCTACTATGTTGAGTGCAAAAAAAATAATCCCGGCAGGCCGCTTGGTGTTGGGATGGTTCGTCAATTTCTGAGTACAATTGAAACTGATAGAGTAAATGGAGGAATTATAGCTACTACCTCGTATTTTTCTAAACCAGCAAAGGCATTTTTAGAAAAAAATAATCTGCAATGGCGTATTAAGTTGCACGATATTAATTATATCGATAGATTATTGAAGTTAGTCACTGAAAAATGTGAAAATAGAGTTAGATAGCAGAATGATTGAGGACGAAGTGGTCAGATAGATTTTAATGTTGCAACAACGCATTTTGCAAGGACTCTCTGCAAATAAGCCGGGAGCCGATGGATAAACATATCCTGGAAAGCTGCCATCTGTTTTTCTGTAATCTGAAAGATGGCGCAGATGCACTGTAAGCGCCAAATGTTAGGGTGGCTGGTGCTTTGCCACCAAATACCTCATAGTGGTAGATAGCTAGGTGTAAGTATTTTACTTTGGAATATGATACATTTCATTGATAAGTGCGAGCATTTCACTACATTTTAATGGAGGTATCGAAAATGTCCAGTTACCTTGCCAGAGTTCCAGCTGATCAGCAGTTCCAACTGATTATGGAATGCAGGAACAGTGGGCTCTCCGATTATTAGTGGTGTAAGGAGCACGGAATTCATCCGGGAACCTTTTAGAACTGGGTCAGCAGACTCACGAGGAAGGCCTGCTGTGAAATTCCTGAGTCAATTTCCAAAGCGGAGCCTTCACCGGCTCCGGTTCAGGAAGTGGTCCGCTTAAATTTTAATTCAAAAGCAGAGAATTCTGAGTCGATGCTTCTGTGCCAGCCAGCGCCTGCGAGTCCAACCAGTATTGCAGATATTTCTGCCATGATAGAAATATCTCTGGGCAATGCGACAATCTGCATCGCCAATGGAACCGACCCTGCCATACTGGATCGAGTTCTGAGCCTTGTGAAAGGCACAGTGTGTTAGGCGATATCTCCGTGGCGGACAACATTTATATCGTATGTGGCACAACAGACATGCGTAAATCGAACGATGGTCTCTGCAGCATTGTCCGGGACAAGCTCGCTATGGATCCGGAGCAGTCATCACTGTTCCTTTTCTGTGGTAAATGGTGTGACCGGATCAAAGTTCTGTTCCATGAACTGGATGGATATGTGCTCCTTTACAAGAGACTGAGTGTCGCACAGGGACGATACCGCTGGCCACGGAAAAGTTCAGAAGTTCAGGCGCTCACCTGGCGGCAGATGGACTGGCTGCTAAACGGACTGGATATTGAACAGCCAAAGGCGATTCAGACCAGCTGAAAAATCCTTCGTGAAATCGACGAAATTTTCTAGTAGCGGTTCTGATGAAAACGTGGATAACTCGTTCTATTTTCAGCTAGGGCGGAATAACTCATGCGTGATTTCTATTTCGTCGTTTTTCATCGTATTCTGGGACTAACATAACAGAATACGTCCCCGTTTATCCGGCTTATGGCTACTATCCGCAATGCTGTCAAGCATAAAGAATTCCGGATAAGAACTTAGGCTTAGGCATTGAATATATATTCCACAGAACATATAATAGATAAGTATCCGGCTCGACGGAGGCGACGTAATTCCGGATTATATATACTAAAAAAACAGCAGCAGAATGGAGAGCTACAGTGAACACAGAACAAAAGACAAAATCATTACTAAACCATCCTTTACTCCAATTACTAAAGAATAACAAAGGAAATCCAAGAACATTAATACTGATGGAGCCTCTATGGGGGATCCCCTTTAATTTAATCACACCATTTGCCACCCTGTACATGTATTCACAGGGAGTAACCGACGTCCAAATTGGACTGATTCTGTCGATTGCCATGGTGGTCCAGGTAATTTTTTCTTTCTTTGGCGGAATCTTAACGGATAAGCTGGGGCGGAAATTTACAACTATGATGGGCGATTTCTTCGGGTGGAGTGTTGCCTGCCTGATATGGAGCATATCCAATAACTTCTGGCTTTTTTTGATTGCCATGTTATTTAACTGCTTTGAACAGATTAACCAGACCGCGTGGTATTGTTTGCTTATTGAAGATGCGGAGCCCAAAGATTTGTTGGGAATATATACCTGGGTGAATATAGGCGGTCTGATTGCCATCTTTTTTGCACCGATTTCAGGCTTGCTGATCAATTCGTTTACCGTGATTCCGGTTATCAGGGTTTTATATTTGGTCTTTGCTGTGAATATGCTGATTAAGGTAGTAGTTACTTTTCGGTATTGTAAGGAAACCCGGCAGGGAAAGATCCGGATGGCCGAAACAAAGGATACCTCTTTGTTACATATGCTATATGAATACAAGGAACTGATTCCCAAGGTACTGAAGGATAAGGAGGTTATGAAGGTACTGAGTGTTTCCGTCATACTATATATCACAAATATAGTCAGTACTAACTTCTTCAGTTTATATGTGACGCAATGGCTGGGCATAGAATCTCGTTATCTGGCTTTTTTCCCGATTCTGAACGCGGCTGTAATGTTAATTTTTATGATTGGGATACAGCATAAACTGGAACTTGTAAAATTTCGGATTCCTATGTGGATTGGATTGGCATTATATGCAATAGCAGTGATTCTTCTGATACTGGCACCCACAGGCAGTATACCGTTTGTTATTGTTTATGTCTTCGTTGTAGCGGTAGCCGGTTCTCTTGTTATGCCCCGTAAAGATGCTCTGATTCAGTTGAATATTAATGCGGAAGAGCGGGCCAGGATTAATGCATTAATTATGTCCTTTACAATTGCTTTTTCTTCTCCATTCGGCTATTTTGCCGGATGGTTATCAAGTATTGACCGGCGTCTGCCATTTATGTTTTCCTTTGCTTTGTTCCTTGTGGCAATTATTATTGTAGGCCGAATCCGCGATCCTGAGTTCTCTAAGTAGTCATTTAAGGAATAGTGTCCTCTTATGCCATGGATGATAGAGACTTTGCTATGGGAAAAATACGAAAAATAGAGGCTTGTTATTGACACAAAAAATAGACCTGCGTATAATTATGTTAATAAAAAAATGCTTTTAAGAGGGCTGATACTTAAACGATATCTGTTCGTTGTTCAAATCATTGTTCGTTATCAGACTACACAAAAACCCGATATATATACCGACATTCAGTTGGTCACTGGGAGACAATACTAAAATTAGTCACAAAGAGAGAGTATATAGCACAGCGATGTTATTGCTCTCTCTTTAAATTTATAGAGGGATGCAAAAAAATATTGACAAACCAAATTAAATACAAAAACAGGAAAAGTGAATGAGAACAGAAGCAACGATGGAAGAATTGAAAAAATTATATGAATCGGCTTCAAGGATTCAGAAATTAGAGCCATGGGAATTGCTGTAGGATATGGAAATCATAGGGATATAGGCGGATAAAGATCCTGAAAACACGGTGTTTTACAGCATATTGGGAAAAGGCGGAGACTGTTATTGTATTTCGGTCTATGAAGGATATGATGCTTTTAACAGCTTTTTGATGCTGACTATGCAGGAACGGATGAATTTGTCGGTGGAATATGCAATGTTTAATCAGCACAATCTTACCTGCTACTGGGGAAAACGGGAAGAATTATCAGCGAAGCAGAGAGAAATAATCAAAACACTGGGATATAAATATCGCGGTAAAAATAACTGGCTGTATTTTATGTCTTATGAACCAGGATATTGTTAATACAATCTGAATCAGAATGAGGTGTTACGGATGAGGAACTATAGGAGAATTAAGCAGGGGGGTGAGCATAATAAAAATTCAGAATTTAGGGAATATAAATCGTGAATTGGAAATAATTCAGTAAATAACTGCTAATTTTCTGGCTTTTTAGAATTAATCGGAGATATGAACAATCCCGGAAATTTCTGATATCAATATTGAGATAGTAAAGAAATCAGTAGAATGGGGAGCATTTCTGTCCGCTGCAGGCTGAAAGTCAGAACAGACATATAGTTATATGACAAAACGCGGACAAATATATTTGACACAATTAGTTACCTGCAAATTATTATATGTTTTTTGAAAAAAATATCTTAAACTGATGATAAAATATGATGTGAGGTAAAAATATGCTGGAACATACAGGTGTTTTATTTACTTATCTTATTGCGCTCAAGGATGATGAAACAGACCGAATATCAGTCAGCGGAATTAATAGTTTGCAATGCCTTTTAAAAGACTTTCCATTGCGTATAGCGGAATTGAAGGAAGAAGCAGAAGGGACAAATCCGGAGGATATCCTTGAAATTTACTGTATTTTTGGCGCCAATCCACAGACAAAGGTTTTTATGGATCAAATCAGGAAAGTTCAAAATCTTGTGTATAATAATATTCTTACTAATAAGGATTTTGATTACCAGGCTTTTATTCTGCAGAATTTAGCAGAACAGGAAAAAAAGAAGTGTTTTTCAGAGCATGTCGCCTGGATAATCACTTATCACACATTCTGCTTTGAACGGTTGTATGCTTTACAGCAGTTTCAGTTTACCCAAGCAGACGATATGTTGGAAGTATGCTGTCTGGGACTGGGATTGGAATATGAAGATAACAGACGTCTGTGGATGCAGAGTGCGGTAGAAATATGGATGGAGCGTGAAGCCCCCCCGATTATATGGCAGACAGGTAACGATTAACTCCTATTGGTTAAACGATTTAAAGGGAAGACGAATTATTGGAGTGTTGCCTGAAAATGATGGCGACGGATATTTCCTCTTAGTGGAAGGCGGTAAAAAGGTTCGATTGGCAGCTGGTTCGGCAGCTTACAGAAATGAGCAGATTGGAGTTAGGGATATCAATATATTCAGTATCAATGATTTAAATATAATTGAAAATAATCCAATTTATTCTTATGGAATTTACTTTCAGCCTTATGAGATTTTTGAGGATTGGCAGAAAGTATTTCAATATGCTATTGCAGTTCTGGATGTGGAATGGACACCGGATACACTTCAAAAAGTCTATGAATTATTTTTAGATTTTATGAAGAATCAAATTTGTGAATTTGTGGAGATGCCCGCGATCTTGGAAAAAGAAATATTTTTCAAAACTTTTTTGAAGACAATTAATAAAAAGAGAGAATATCTATGCTGTAAGGAAGATGCAATTGTTTCGAGTGACTGGTTCAAGACAGTAGAAAACAGGTTTGTTTATCTGAACAATATATATACTTTATTAGAACGGAATTATCCAAAAGAAATTCGTGAGATGAATCATACAAAAACTTTTGAACTGTCGGATTTCAGAGGCTTGTTGGATGCATCGGAGGCGGGGACTGCCTATCAAAAAGGGATGATTTGGGAAGAGACGGCGGCCTATATGTTAGAGCGGATTGAGGGGTTAAAAATAAACGGCAGACGCCTGCGTGTTGACAGGCAGGAGATCGATTTATGTTGTGTCAATGTTTCTGTAAAAGAAGAATTATGGAAGCTTGGTGCTTTAATTCTGGTGGAATGTAAAAATTGGAGCAGTAAGGCGGATGTCAGTGTTATTCGCAGTATTGGACAAATTATGTATATGAAAGGAACTACTGCAACGTTACTGTTTAGCAAACAAGGAGTTACCAGTGAAGCAAAAGATGAAATACTACAGTTGGCACTTAAAGGTGAATATGTTTTATGCATTACTAAAAGTGATTTGTTGGCCGTTAGGGAAAAGAAAGATTTCAATAAGCTTTTACTAAGAAAATGGTGCGAAGTGGAAGAAAGGATAGCGGATGATGTGAGACTTTTGGGATAATAAATTTATTGCACAGAAACACTTTTTTATTTGTGGCCAGACAGAAAATTATAGTATAAAGTGTCTGTACGATATTTTATATAAATGGATGGAATTAAGATGCTATAATGCACAGGAGATAAAATATGGCAGATTATGATTTTTACACTTTATTTGATTCATTGGAATTTCAGGATTTTGCCCGGGATATGGTACAAATACGAGAGGGAATTACTTTTGAATCTTTTGCGAGAGGGACAGATCTGGGAATCGATGGAAGATATGTTTTGAAGGATGGCAGTGTAATTATTTTCCAGGCCAAAAGCATTAGAAATACGAGTGGGAAGATTCTTGATATTGCAAAAAAGGAGAGGAAAAAGCTTGATAAGCTTTCTGGAATGGGGATTAGAATTTTCCGTTATATTCTGGTGTTTTCAGATGCTCTCGGAGTGATTAAAAAGTCACAGATTATGAAACTTTTTTCCCCATATATTTTAGATACTTCTGACATTATAACAGGACCGGATTTAAATAATTATTTAAGTAATATGAGTGAAAAATATCACTCTGTGGAAGAAAAATACTTTAAGCTTTGGATTCAGAATACAAAGACTCTTAAAAAAACGCTCTATGAGGTGGTACATAGTCCATTGATAGATATATCTAAGAGTAAACTGGAGGAGGCTATTGAAAAGGCGCAAATTTTTGTGGAGACAGAAGTGTATGAAGAAGCGAAAAAGAAGCTGGAATATAGCCGTACTCTCATAATATCCGGAGAACCAGGGGTTGGAAAGACTACACTTGCAAATCAACTGGCATTGTATTATTATGCTAAATTTGGATTTCATTCATTTATTTATGCAAGCTCCGTGGACGATTTATATGTTTCAGAACATATTGATGCGAAAAAGGTGATTGTTTTTGATGATTTTTGGGGAGATACTGATTTTAATACTATTGGAAATGGGAAAAAGACCAGAGCTCTTGTTTCTTTTATTGAGCATATTCAAAAGAGAAAAGATTGTATTTTGCTTATAACAACGAGAGAGTATATTTTGGAGCAGGGACTTAAGAAAAATGAAGAATTTAGAAAATTGGCAGAGACTCTTAAGTTGAATTGTCGTATAGATCAGTATTCCAGGGAAGATAAACTGCGAATTTATTATGGACACCTAAAGTATACATCCCTGACCTGGGAGCAGGTAAACGTACTTAGCGGTATTGGTTATGAAGTAATATATTCATCAAATTATAATCCACGGGTAATCGAAATGTTCCTTGAGACAATAAACCCTGCTATGTTACCGGACAGATGCAAAGAAGAATTTTTACAGTATCTGGATTGTCCAATGGATTTTTGGGAGAGGATATTCGAAGAATTGTCTCAGGAGGCGAAGGCAATATACCTGCTCATGGCAATAATGCCGCTGCCTGTTGAATTGAAAGTATTAGAAAAATGTTATTATACGATTCTTAAGGAGAATGATAAATCTTTAGAATGGAAAGGATTTCCTGAAGTAATTATTGAACTGGAAAAGACGGTGATTCGGACAGATTCATACAATGAGGAAAACAGTGTATTGTATGTAATAACTTTTCAGAATCCATCGGCGAAGGATTATATTCAGGAAAAGATTAGGGAAAATCAAGAAAAATATTGCGATTTTTTGTTGGATAGCTGTTCCTATTTTTCTCAATGCATAGAATTTTTACAAATTATGGCGGAAGTGGAAGATAAGGGGGCCTGGTATCAGAGGGGAATGTCCAAAGCGATACTCCTTGTGGATTCTGATTCAATTGTTTTCTATGACAGATATAAAAATCTTCTGCAAAATAATAGAGAGATAAGTCGTTTTTTACATACGTTTAGGACTGAACACAAAGGACGGGAACAAAAATTTGGTCGGCTGCAGCAATTATTTTTACTGTATGACAGAAGAAAATGTTCGAACCTGAAAAACTATTTTAAGAAGACTTTTTATGCATTTGTTCATCTGATAGATCAATTTCCGGAAGCTGTTCATAGTGAAGATTTGGAGATTTTTTCAGAGACGGCTGTGCATATGATAGAAATGGAAATCTGTACGGATACGAGGTGGTTACTCAACGTTTATATGGATGGATTGATGAGAAACCGTATGGAATTGCATGGCGGAGCATTTGAAACGTATTACAGCGGTGAGTGGGATAAATACATAATATCAAATAGTGATAAAGTTTCGGCATACCTGGAAAAGTTATATGATGCGGAAATATGTTTAGCTGCAGTAAAAAATGATGCAGAGATTTTTGATGATTGGCTGATGGAATGTGAAGAAACCTATATTCACTTTAAATTGAAAATACCACAAACTTTTCAGGTTAAGATTGAAAAGTATAGATATTGGTTGACAGAAGAGAATAAGGATGAGTATAAAGAAGAAACTTATGAGGAAAATTCAAAGGAACAGTCCAAATGGATATTATCAGATATCAAAGAGGACTTTGAGAATGAGTATTTGGATGGAGTTCTGCCATTAGAAGTTGATGATTTGGATGAATGGTTTCAATTAAGGGAAATTCCGGTTCAAATAAAAGACATTATGATGGCTGAAGAACTTGCAGATAATGAATATTGGAGTTCCTATATGTGGGAGGAAGAAGCCCTGGAATTCTTAGTAGGATTTATTGGCTGGAATGGTGAATTGCCGCTGGATATTACAGAAGCATCATCCGCTGTGGTAAAATATATTTCAGATAGCTGCACGGTATCTGAAGATGTATTGGAGAATTTGTTTAATAAGCTTGCATTATCTGGAAATAATACAGGTATTTTTTCATATGAGGAGCTAGAGCAGATGTGCCCGGAGTTGCTTAGGTGGGATGATAAATTGATACGGGATATGGAGAAAATTCATGTCCTTGTGCATAAAAAGAACTGGTACTATCTTTCGAATTGTCTCCTGGCATTAAGTTTTCATTTGTGTAATCTGCATGAGTTGGATGCTGAGACGCTTGGAAAATATTTTTCCTGCATTTTGCTGGAGGGCAAAGAAAAAGTGGAAGGACAGGAGAATCTGCAGGAACTGATTAGAGTTGGAAAAGAATGGCTGAAGCATAAAAAACTGAAGGATGAATTTATTTCTTTTTTATATCATATGGAGCAGAACATATTTTTACAACGGGTGATGGTTCCGTTAGCTGCGGATATGTATAACAAGGCGAATGCTGATACCGAGGAAGAAATAGTCAAAAATATAATGGAATTATTAGATTTAGAAGCCATATATGCAGAGGATGGAACCTGTGTTGGTGGTTCGCAAAGTTGTATGAAATATTTTTGGCTGGCTCAGATAATTTATAATGATATTATTATGGATGTCATTCCGGATGATTTAACAAAAGAACAGATGAAAATTATAGAGGCCAATACTGATAGGGATGTAGAAGGATGGAGGATTGATGCAAGTCTGCTTAAGGAGGCAGGCTTATTAAAGTCCTTTGGAATCTATGATAAACTGCTTGCTATATGGCAGAATATTTGTCAGCTGAAAGCGGAGGAAAGAAGCGATGGGTGAGAAAAAATCGGGGATAAAGGGGAAAAAAACAAAGGTAGAACTACTCAAAGAGCATTTATTATATGCGGCCGGAAAATACTCTGACTATAGCAGATATGAAAGTTCTCTTGCAAGTACAGAAGAAGAATATGATGAAACCTTAGAACTGTACAACATGGATATATGGTTGGGAAATTCTGAAGGAACAATTCGGGATAAGGCCGCAGAGATGCTGCGTGTAACTACTGAACTTTTTTATGACCTGGCAGATAACGCGGCGCGTGAGCTATATTATGTGATGCGTGAGATAGTTGAATTAGATGAGGACAGCCAGAAGAAGATATGTGGAGTAGTGATTCCGAAAGACATTTTTACTGAGAAAGAGTTTCGGGAAATGTTATCTGAATGGTACGAATATGAGTATGTTCAGGAAGATGCGTTACAGGCTTATTTAGAGATACTCGAGAGGTGGGAGTGGGGGAAATAATTTTGATATTCTCAAACAATAGTATTTTAATCATATGCTTTCAAACAGCTGTACTTTTACAACATAGGAATGATTAATAATATTATGAAGCCGGGGCTATTAAATATATAATGAATGTTTTATAACAAGCTTATTATTTATATAAAAAACATGTATAAAGAAAAGACAGGAGGATTAACTTGTTCTATTGCTTACGGAAATACATTCAAAGAATTACTATTTTCTATGAAATTGGCCAAAATGGAAAAAGATTCAATTAGAGGGATAAAAATCAATGAACAGGAAAGCTTGTAATGTTGCAGAATAAAATTATTTTATTTTCTAATTATTTCGACATTGTGTTAATAGAACTATATTAAACGCAGACTTAATTTTGAAGCGTTAAATTTCAATGTAAAAGAATACTTGGAGGACACCCCATGAACTATTTTTTTGTATTCCAAAATAAAACATTCCACGAAGAACATCAAGGCGGCTATTTATGGGCTCCCCAGTATGGAAACTCTGGAAGAACAGCCTCACACTGGTCAAAGATGAAAGAAGTAAAACGAGGAGATGTTATCATACATAGCTATAAAAAGCAGATTATAGCGATAAGTGTAGCAAAAAAAGATGTGTATGTGGCGAAAAAGCCCGTAGAGCTTTCCAATGATTGGCAGACAGATGGGTGGAGAGTGGACACTCAATATATCGTATTTCCCAATCCAATTATTACATCGAACTATATGGAAGAGCTTTTGGAATTGCAACCACAGACAAGTGTGCCTTTTAATAGACTTGGGAGAGGTAATACTGGATATTTATTTGAAGCAAATAGAGAAATGTATGAATTCATTATTGCTCAGACAGCGACATACCCACAAAATGAGAATGCGCTAAAACAAGCATTGGAGCTGGTAAATCAGAGTGAGTATCCTCAAAATAAAGTATCTGAGATCGAAGTTGTAATGGAATTGGAAGCATTTAAGGCGAATATTTTATCTGTTGATAAATTAGCAATTCTACTAAAGGAAACAAAGCCGCATAAATCGCAGAAAACGGAAGTAGAAGTACTTTATCGAAGCCCATATTTGAAAAAAATGGTTAAGAGGATGGCCAATGGTATCTGCCAAATGTGTGGTGAAAAAGCGCCGTTTTATGATAGAAATAATGAGCCGTATTTAGAAGAACACCATGTGAAGCAACTGGCAAACGGAGGAAGCGATACAATGGATAATGTTGTCGCAATCTGTCCGAATTGCCATAGAAGAGTTCATGTGCTTAAAAAAGATGAAGATATTATTATTTTAGAAAAAATGGCAAAACAAAATAATAATAGATATCAAAGATTGCTTGCATACATTGAAAAGATGCAAAATGAACAAAGCATAAATAGTTTGGAAGAAGATATGCTACAGCTTATGGAACTACAAAATGAGGATTCCCCAAATACTAATAGATCGAATTAATCATCGTGAGGTAAAAATGCTATGGATAGAAAGTCGATATTTGCTTGGGTAAAACAAAGCTATGGCACGGCTCCAGAATATTTATGGCAGGATACTCCGTGGAATGCTGTGCTGAGAAACAGTGAAAGCAACAAATGGTATGCCATTGTAATGAAGGTTGAAGAAAGCAGATTGGGTATTCCAGGAAACCAGCTGATCGATATACTTGATATTAAGTGTGATCCGAATCTGATTGGGGCTCTCCGGCAACGCCCTGGTTTTTTCCCAGGCTATCATATGAATAAAAACAGTTGGATTACGATTCTTCTTGATGGTACTGTCCAAGAGGAAGAAATTAAAAATCTGATAGATTTAAGCTACCAGCTCACCCAGCCGAAAAAGAAGGCCAAAAAAGTGGAGATAAGAAAATGAACGTGATTGGAGAAAAGGTGAAAAGTCCCAAATTAGGTGTTGGAACAGTAATTGAACAAGAACCTTCCCATATAACTGTTCAATTTGCGACCAAAACAAGCCAGTTTCAATTTCCTGATGCATTTGAACGCTTCCTAATAGCAGAGGACCCAAAGATACAAAATACAATGATAGAGCGAATAAATGCTATTAAGGAAGCGGAAGCTCAAAGAAGAGCAGTCGAGGATGCTGCTCGAAAAGCGGAAGAAGAGAGCAAACAGGCGGCTGCACAAGAAAAAGTAAGAGGACAGAGAAAAAGGACGAAAAGTATAGATGATATGTTTTCGGAGGATTATCATGTGGACCATTTAGCGCGACACCCAATCCTTACATATCAGCAGGTTGAAGAACAGTTTGGAATTAAAATAACAGGTTTTGGACGCGGAATTAATGTAACCCCATCAAAGGTGGTTCTGATTTCTTCGATAAGTAAGGCAGAGGGTAATTTTGTCTATCACGATAAGTGGACTTCCGATGGTGAATACATTTATTCAGGAGAAGGTAAAACTGGAGATCAGGCCATGAGTAAGGGGAATCTGGCAATCAAAAATGCAGCTATGGATGGTAAGGAAATCCATTTATTTGTAAAATTTTCTCCTAAGGACTACTATTACCAAGGAAAATTTGAATTGGTGAGTTATACTTATGAAGATGAGAAAGGTGAAAACGGATGTACTCGTAAAGAGTACAAATTCCGTTTGAAAAAGGTATAGAGATGGAAGAAATAGTTGATGTTGTTGCCGCACTGATTTGGGATAAGGATAAATTTATGATTTGCCAGAGACCAGCACATAAGGCGAGAGGATTGCTGTGGGAATTTGTAGGTGGGAAGGTTGAGGCTGGTGAAACAAAACAGGAAGCCCTTATCAGAGAATGCGAGGAAGAATTGGCAATAGAGCTTTCTGTAGAGGAAGAATTTATGTCTGTAGTGCATGAGTATCCAGATATAAAGGTTCGCCTGACATTGTTCAATGCTGCAATTAAAAATGGAGTGCCTCAAAAGCTGGAGCATAATGATATAAGATGGATTCGTAGAGATGAGATTCCCCAATTTGCATTTTGCCCCGCGGATATTGAGATACTGAAACGGATAATGGAAAGCTAAGCTTGCATCTGAAGGCCCGTCCCAAGCTAATATCTGCCAAAACCATAAACATGCATAACCATAAATACGCATACCCAAAACCACACCCAACCTGCCGCATATCACCGCCCCTCTCTCCTCAGAAGGCCCCTCTGATATGCAGCAGGTCAATTTTTGCCGGAGCAGGTCAAGAATATCACATTGTTGATCTGCTCCGGCCGTTTTATACTTTACTAAAGGCTTAAAATGGCCAAAAATCCAATCAGCCACAAAAAACGGAGGAGAAAAAATAAAAATGTATCAATACGAAATGTTCGAATTAAGCCTCACAGGAGAACCGCCCCAGGGCTCCCAGGCGCTGTTCACTTTCCAAACCGTATTCCATCTGGACGGCGAAGAAAAGACCGTAAAAGGCTTCTACGCAGGAAGCAATACTTATAAAGTACGTTTCCTCCCAAAAAAAAACGGCCGGTATTCCTGGAAAACCGAAAGTATTATTCCCTTGGAAGGACCTGTGGCAGGGGAAGAAGAATGCCTGCCGGCAAGGACCGGACGACATGGTATGGTAAAGACAGAGGGCCTTCATTTTGTTTATGAAGACGGTACGAAGTATCTGCCGTTCGGAACCACCATTTACGCCCTTGCCCACCAGAGCGAGGAGATAATTGAACAGACCATGCACACCCTGGAGCACGCCCCCTTTAATAAAGTGCGCCATTGCATTTTCCCGAAGCATTACAGATACAATCACAATGAGCCGCAGTTTTTCCCTTTTGAAAAAAATGCGGAAGGGAAGTGGGATGTGCACCGCCCCTGCATGGACTACTGGGAGCATTTTGAAAAAATCCTGGTCCGGCTGGGAGATATGGGAATAGAAACGGACTTGATTTTGTTCCATCCTTATGACCGTTGGGGTTTTTCCATAATGAGTATGGAGGAATGGGAAATTCACCTGGATTACCTGCTCCGGAGACTGTCCGCCTATCCCTTTATCTGGTGGAGCCTGGCAAATGAATATGATCTGATGTTCAACCGTACGATGGAGGATTGGTATGAGATAGAGGAATTTATCGCTGCCAATGACTGTTATGGGCATTTGCTGAGCAATCATAACTGTGTCCATTTTTACGATTTCACCCGTCCCAATGTGACGCATTGCTGCATTCAGACGGATGGTATGCATAAGGCGGCGGAATGGCAGGAGAGGTATCAAAAACCGGTGGTTTTTGACGAGTGCTGTTATGAGGGCAACATCGATATGGCCTGGGGAAATATTTCTGCATTTGAGCTGGTGAACCGTTTCTGGCGCGGCTGCATTCAGGGGGCCTTTGTGACCCATGGGGAAACCTATGTCTCGGAGGACGAGGTGCTCTGGTGGGCAAGGGGCGGCCGTTTGAAGGGGCAGAGCGCGCAGCGGATTGCTTTCCTGAAGGATTTTCTGTACAGCCTGCCATCCTGCATAAGCCCCTGGAAGGAGCCTTTTGTGATGGGGCCGGATGATAGGAACATTACGGCCACAGTTTTTGAAAAACCGGAGGAAGCATATGAACGGTTCCGGGCTTTGGTAAATACAGAGGAACGGGAGCTGTCCCAGGCAAAGGACGCATGCTATTATGGCCATTGCGGGGATCAGGTCTACATAAAATATTTTGCGAGACAGTGTTGCGCTATGTGCTTTCTTACCCTGCCGGAGGATAAAAAATACGAGGTTGAGATCATCGATGCATGGGAAATGACAAGGACGACTGCGCTGGAGGAGGCCTGCGGAAGGGTCGAAGTCAGGCTGCCCGGCAAAGAAGGGATTGCCGTGATTGCAAAACAGCTGCCATAATTAATTAAACAGCTGCAGTAATTGTGAACGTACCGGACGTTACGTATCTTGAACGCACAATCAGGTTCCTGTATACTGGACTATACAGGGTAAAAAACGGAAACAGGCAGGTCTGCGCATTTACTGCGCAGACCGTGGAAAAACGCGGCGCTTCAGGCATCCGGCCCACTGCGCAGCGTTTAATTGGCCGGATGCGGTAACGGTTCGGCCCCGTCTGAACCGTTACAAAAAGACGCCCCCCGTCCGGCTTCCCGGAGGGGGAAAAAGCTTCTGATATGGGGGAAGGGGCATGAAAAAGCAGGTTATGGTGAGTGTTTTTAAAAAGCTGTACATTCTTTTTGTAATCATCATAGTAATCATCTATGTGAGTACAATCATAATTTTCCTGAAATATGCGAAACAGCAGCGGAATGTGGAAATAGGCGGGATGCAGAGCGCCGTCGTCCATAATGTTTCGGCGCTGGAGCAACAGCTGGAAATTATTTATAATCTGGAGCGCAATCTGGTCAGCGACGGAAGGATTTCGTCCCTGGTATATGACACCTCCCTGAACGGGTATGAAAGGTCCCAGCTGATGCTGGCGCTGCTGGTGAATATGCAGGGCTTTCAGTCGCTGAATAATATCATTGAGGATATCACCATTATTTTTCCCAAACAGGAGATGGAGCTGAGCGCGGTGGAGGGGCATAGCAGTAAGGAATATGTGCCCATACCCAGGAATGGGGATAATACGGCCCGCAGCCTGGTATATTGCGACGGGAAGGCGCAGATGGAGCTGCTGTACCCTCTGACCTATTCGATAGAGGAGGATTACGTCCCTGATTTCGGCGTGAGCATTACGCTTTCGGAGGATTATCTGCAGGAGCTTCTGGAGCTGTTTGGCAGCGGAGAACAGGCGGGCGCGTTTTTTGTGCTGGATGGCGGGGAAGTGCTTGGCCAGCAGCCTGTGGAGGAAGAAGCGCAGGCGCAGCTGATGGACTGCTGGTACCGGGCATGGGAGAAGCAGGGCGGAGGGGAAAGCTTTCTCGGTAAGGGAAGGTGCCTGGGGACAAGCTATCTGTTTATGTCGGAAAGCATTCCCGGTTACGGGATTACCGTGGTTGCCTACCGTAGCGGCAGAGGGATAGGAAGCTCGGCAATGGTGGCTTTGCTTATGATGGGCGTTGTGCTTTTGGTCATCAGCATACTTTTTTTTGAAATCCTCTATCAGACCAATACCGCCGTGAATAAGCCGCTGAAAAAGGTGGTGCAGGCGTTTGGGCAGGTGCAGGAGGGCAACCTGGAAATCCGGATTTTCCATAAGCCCCAGGATGAGTTCCAATACATATATTCGTCCTTCAACCGCATGGTGGAACGCATCCAGAGGCTGATCGAAAACGTGAAGGAGCAGGGCAGGCTTTTACAGAATGCGGAGCTGATGCAGCTGCAGTCACAGATCAACCCGCACTTTTTGTATAACAGCTTCTATCTGATCCGGATTATGGCTAAAAATGAGTCCTATGATCAGATTATACAGTTCGTCACCTCCCTGGCAAAGTACTACCGTTTCCTGAACAAGGAGGTGGAGCAGAATATCCCCCTAAGCCGCGAGGTGGAGCATATGGAGAATTATATCGACATCCAGCAGATGCGGTTCGGGGATAAAATCACGGTGCATAAAGGGCAGCTGCCGGAAAGCGCGGCCGGTTTCCTTGTGCCGAAGCTGATACTGCAGCCTGTCATTGAAAATGCCTACAATTATGGCATGTCGGATATTTTAAAGGACGGACAGATCGCCATCTCCTATTCCCTTAAGGAGCCATACCTTTGCATTGTAATTGAGGATAACGGAGGCGGCGGAAGCAGCGAAAATATTGAAAGAATGCGGGAATACATCCAGGATTATCAGGGCCGGGCAGCCGGACATGCGCTTTCTAATATAGAACGCAGGCTGAAGCTGGCTTACGGGGAAACAAGCGGCATCCTGCTGGAACAAAGTGAGCTGGGAGGCCTGAAGGTGACCCTGCGGATTGACATGAGGGTAACGCTGTAAGCTCCCTATTATTTTCTATTTTTTAAAGGCTGGAATGGCCGCAGAAGGAGGAGGTAAAATTATGTGGAACGAAGCATTATGGCTGGGAGTGCCAAGGGCTGAGATCGAGGAAAAGAAAATATACCAGGGGGATATGAACGGGCGGTTCGCTTACTACCGCCTGGATTTCATGCTGGATCAACGGGCGGAGCTGAAGGCGGATATTTCCGCCAATTCCCGCTACCGCTTGTGGGTAAACGGGCAGCCGGTGCTGTCCGGTCCCTGCCGCAGCGATCAGTTCAGGCACTATTATGAAACGTTGGAGTTGGGGGATTATCTGCAAATAGGGAAAAACGTGCTTGCCGTGCAGGTGCTTCTGTGCGACAGCATGTATGTAAAAGAAGGACCAGGGGACAACCGGTCGCCGTTAAACAGCGTGGCGACCCTGCCGGCAGGGCACAGGCTCGCCGTGGAGGGCGTGCTTAAAGATGAGGAAGGTAATCCATTGGGGGAGGTGACAACGGGAAAAGCCCCCTGGAAGGTATGGCTGGACAATACGTTTTTCCTTACAAAGGAACCGGTGGTGAATGGGAATATGGGCGCGCTGACGGAAAGGATTGATTTCAATGCGACGCCGGGCGGCTGGAGACTGCCGGATTTTGACGATGGCGGCTGGCGGGCCGGCGATGTGCTGGAGCCGGTAAAATGCGGGTTTGAGATGATGTTCGGCATTCTCAAGACCTTTATGATGGAGGAGCGTCCCATCCCGCTGCTGTATGAGCGTCCGGCCGTCCTTGAAAAGGAGCTGGGAGAAAGCGTTATGAGGGAAGCAGCCTACGTGACGGTGCGGCCAGGGGAACGCAGGACGCTTCTGTTTGACGGGGAAGGGCTTTTCAACGCTTTTTTCCGGTATCAAATCGAAGGCGGTGCAGGGGCGGAGATTTCCTTTACCTATTTTGAGAAGTTCACGAAGGGCATTGACCAGGTAAAAAGGGATGACTACATCAATGGGGAAATCGGGCAGAACGGGCAGAGGGATACAATCGTTCTGGATGGCGGCAGCCTGCTTTATGAGCCTTTCTGGTACAGGACCATGCGCTTTTTAAAGATTGAAATTCAGGCAGCGGGGGAGGAAGTGCGTTTTTACAGGCCTGCGCTTTTAAAGACCGGTTATCCTTTAAATCCCGGCTCCTATATCAAATCGGACGCTCCCTGGGTGGAGAAGGTGTATGACATGTGCGTGCGCACCCTGCAGGGCTGCATGATGGAAACCTATATGGACTGCCCTTTCTGGGAACAGATGCAGTACCCTATGGATACCAGGCTGCAGGCGCTGTTTACCTATGTGTGCAGCGCGGATACGAAGCTGGCGGAGAAGGCCCTCCGGGATTTCCATGATTCCATGCTTCCCATGGGCCTGATTCAGGGCAGGGCGCCCAGTAACCCGAAGCAGATTATATCCACCTTTTCTTTGTACTATATTTTCATGCTGCTGGAGTATTACAGGCGTACGGGAGATACGGATATACTGAAGCGTTACCGGGCGGATGTGGACAGCATCCTGGAATATTATGACAGGCATCTCGGGCCGCAGGGACTGGTGGAAAATCTGGGCTACTGGGATTTTGTGGACTGGCAGGAAAGCTGGCATGATACCATGGGACGTCCCGCGGCGGTGCGAAAAGGCCCTTCCACCATTATTAACCTGATGTATGGACTGGCCCTGCTTGACGGGGCCGAAATCAATGAGGCCACCGGCAGGTCCGGCCTTGCGCAGGAGTACAGGGAACGGCAGAAAAACATCGCTGATCAGATCCAGAACCTGTGCTGGGATGCAGGGCGGGGAATGTTCCGGGAAGGCCCCTCCTGTCAGGAATTTTCCCAGCATGCCCAGAGCTGGGCGGTGTTAAACGGCATGCTTTCCGGGGAGGAGGCGCGCAGGGTGATGCGCAGGACCTTTGAGGAAAAGGATGTGCTGCGCTGTTATTTTTCCACCTGCTATGAGCTGTTCCGCGCCTGTGAAAAGGCGGGCTGCTATGAGCTCACCGCCCGGCAGATGGACTGGTGGATTAAGCTGCTGGAGGAACACTGCACCACCTGCCCGGAAACACCCTCCAATTCCAGAAGCGAGTGCCATGCATGGAGCGCGTTACCCATGTATGAGCTGATCAGCGTCATGGGAGGCATCCGCAGGGAAGCGGGCAGTCCGGCGCGGGTGGAGGTCTGTCCCCATCTGGACTATGTTCCCAACCTGGAGGGCGGCATGCTCACCGAATATGGGCTGGTTACCTTCCGCTATTATCCAAAGGATGGCGGCATGCAGTATGAGCTGGCGCTGCCGGAGGGAATGGAAGGAAGCTTCCGGGGAGCAAACGGCGGCAGCGCTGTGCTGAGGGCCGGTAAAAATGAAATCTGGGAGCCTGTGAAAAAGGCCTGAAAAACAAAGTGACGGATATAACAAATAGTAAAATATCAGCCGGGGCAAAGCTGTCCCCGGCGGCGTGGAGGTTATTTATGGAACATACGGATGTGGTAATTATCGGTGCGGGAGGCGCGGGCATGATGGCCGCGCTGACGCTGGCAAAGGCCGGCAGGAGCTGTGTTGTGCTGGAGAAGGGAAAGCATTTGTCCGTGAGTAATGCGGCCAGGGCGGGCGGCCCTTCCCTGGCAGATACTCTTTTGCAGGAGGAGGAAAACTGCACCGTTTCAGCAGAAATGTTGTTTAGGCATATGTATGGATTTTCTCGGGGCACCGTGGACGGCGGCCTGCTGTACCGGTGTATCAGAAACGGAAGGAAGGTTGAGGCGCTGCTAAGGGAAAGCGGCATTCAACTGCGGCTGACGGAGGATTTATACAGTGTGGGCTTCAGGGCCAGGCATTTTTTTGAAACGCCGGCGCCGCAGCGGTGGGAGCTGCTTGCAAAGAAGCTTGAGGAATACGGCGGCAGAGTGGTCCTGAATGCCTGCGCCGGGGAGCTTTTGACGGAAAACGGCAGGATATGCGGCGTCCTGGCCGTTGACGGACAAAGCGGGGAACAGACGGCGTATTACGGAAAGGCGGTCATCATCGCCAGCGGCGGTTATCTGGGAAATGAAGAGATGCTAAAGCAGCATTTCGGGGATATTACCGTAGGCCCGCTGGGCAGCCGGCTCAGCGATGGGGCGGGGATCGCCATGGCGCTGAAGGCCGGAGGCATGGAGGATCGCAGCTGGGGAATCTGCGCCGGGGAGTTCGGCGGCTACCACAGCAGGATGAAGGGACGCTTTCCTGGGAATATGCGCTGGGCCATGACCGGCGGTCTGCTGGTGGACCGGGAGGGCCGCCGTTTTATGGATGAACAGCTGCTGGCGGATCAGCCGCTTTCCGTGGGAGGGGAAGTGACCCTGCGCGCCGGAAGCTATTATGCGGTGCTGGACGAAGCTTTTTACCAGGGTATACGTTCTGCCAGGTCGGTATACGACTTTTATGGCCGCCCGGAGGAATGGAAGACTGGAAAGTCCGCCCTTGACAGGGGACCCTGGCCCTTCCCGGAGGATCTGGAAAGGGATATCAGTGAGGGCTGGGCTTTTTGCTGCGGCAGCCTTGAGGAAGCGGCGGCGCATTTTTCCCTTCCTTTTCTGGAAGAAACGGTTACGCGCTACAATGCCATGTGCGAGGCCGGGCAGGATACGGAATTTGGGAAAAACAGCTGGCTGCTGAAGCCGGTGGCAAAGGCGCCCTTTTATGTATTTGCCTATGAACCCAGCGCCTGGTGCACCATAGGCGGCGTGAAGACGGACGCCTTCTGCAGGGTGCTTGACAGGAAGCAGAAGCCAATTTCAGGACTTTATGCGGCGGGTGTGGATAATGGAAGCTGTTACTGCGCCCCATATTATGATACGGAGGGCGCCTGTCTGGGACTGGCCTTCACCAGCGGGATCACTGCGGCGGAACATATTTTGGGTAACTGGTCCGCCTGATTGGTCCGTCATATTATGAATGGCATGGCTGAACAGTAAACATTTTGCAGGCGGCAGTCCGGGTAATGGGGCGCTGTTTGGGAACAGGTCAATTTTTGAACCGGGATATCAAGAAAGTTGCATTGTTGGATTCCGTTTTCCTTTTTATACTGGCCTTAGATGAAAAACACAGCCGGGAAGGCAATGGACGGCTGGAGGAAAACAAAACTCAAGGAGGAAAACACATGAAGAAGAAAATTGCGTTATTGCTGGCGGCGGCAATGACCGTAAGCCTGATGGCAGGCTGCGGAGGGGATTCCGGCAGTGCACAGACAGCGGGAAACAGCGAAGCGGCCAGCGCTGTCACCGAGGAAGAGGTGGATCCCAGGTTTAAATATGAGGAACCGGTTACCCTGACCTCTTATTTTGAAATCTCACCGGCTTTGGGTGAGTTCAATAAGGAAGACATGCTTAACAGCGTTTATTACACCAGGATGACCGAAGAAACCAACATTTCCATCGACTGGCTTTGGTATGCGGCAAACACGCCGGATGATTCCCAGCAGAAGAAGAGCGTGGCAATTGCCTCCGGCGAAATCCCGGATTTTATGATTGTCAACAGCTCCCAGCTTTCCCTGCTTGCCAAGAGCGACCTGATTAACCGGAACATCGGTGAGGTATTTAAAAAATATGCATCCGATGAACTGATGGCATGGACGACCGGGGAAGGAGATGCCGCGCTGGAGGCCGCAACCGATAAGGGAGAAATCATTGCGATTCCGCTGGTGGATTCCTCCATTGATAAAGCCCCCATGCTGTGGATCAGAAGAGACTGGATTAAGAAGCTGGGCCTGGAAATGCCCAAAACCCTGGATGAACTGTACAATGTCATGGTTGCCTTCCGGGATCAGGATCCGGACGGAAACGGGAAAGACGATACCATCGGCATGGTATTCCACAATAACTTCCTCAGCGCCGGACTGGGCGACGGCGTGGGCGTTTTCAACGGCTTCGGCGCTTATCCCACCGCCTGGATTGAAGACGGGAACGGCGGTCTGGTATATGGCTCCGTAAAGGAGGAAAATAAGGATGCGTTAAATTTCCTTGCAAAAATGTATCAGGAAGGGCTGATTGAACAGGATTTCTCCTCCAATGACGAGGTAAAGGCTTCCGAAGCGGCGGCTTCCGGACGGGCGGGCATCCAGTACGGCCTGATGTGGAACGCCAACTGGCCCCTGAATTCCACAGTTCAGAACGACATAGAAGCCGACTGGGTAGCCCTTCCCATTCCCACGGCTGTGGATGGGGATGCAAAGCCCCAGATTTCTCTCGCTATTACAGGCTATGTTGTGGTAAACAAGAAATGTGAGCACCCGGAGGCAGTGGTGAGAATGCTGAACTTCTGGGTAGATAAATACGGATATTCCGGAGAGGAATATAATGATTATCTGGTGAAGGATGCCAACGACGTCCTGAACTTCCCTCTCCACTGGGTTATGCTGAAGACCTGGTTCCCCTTAAAGAATCTGACAATCCACAACAATATTGTGGCGGCGCTTGAGAGCGGCGACAGCTCCTCACTGAATGCCGAGGAGCTGGTAAGCTATAATGACATCCAGAATTACCTCTCGGGCGATATCGTGACCAGCTACGGCGGAATGAAGACCTTCGGCAATGACATGTCGGCTTACGATACCATGAACGAATATTATGAGAAGGATATGTTCATGTGGGATAAGTTCACCACCGGCCCCACACCGACCATGGGTCAGAAGATGTCCACCGTGACGGATAAGGTGATGGAGTATTACACCAAGGTTATCATGGGCATTGAGACTACCGACAATTTCGATGATTTTGTCAAGGAGCTGAATTCTCTGGGACTTGATAAAATAACGGAAGAAGTAAACGAGTGGTACGCAGGTAAGTAATCATGAAAGGGAGCTGGGCATAAAAGACGTGAGAGTTCACACAACGTAAACTGTTGCGAAAGGGCCTCGCTCCCTTTTTGTGAAGCAAGCAGAGAGAAGGGGACTGGGATGAAACAGAAAAAAAGCCTGGGCACAATTATGAAGAGGGAATGGCCTCTGCACGTAATGCTGCTGCCCGCAATCATTTTATTAATCATTTTTGCCTATCTTCCCATGGTAGGTATTGTAATCGCCTTTCAGGACTTTGTCCCGTCGGGCGGGATGAAAGGGTTTTTCACCTCCGAATGGGTGGGACTTGATAATTTCAAATATATTTTCGGCATGAAGGATTTCCGGCAGGTGCTGGTGAATACGCTGGTCATCGCGCTTTTGAAAATCATTGCGGGTATTATCGTGCCCCTGGTTCTGGCTCTTTTGTTAAATGAAGTAAATAACAAGGTGTTCAAGAAAGCGACGCAGACGATCATCTATGTTCCGTATTTTCTTTCCTGGGTGGTCCTGGGCGGTATTCTGGTGGATATTCTTTCGCCTACCAGCGGGATTGTAAATACCGCGATTACCGCGCTTGGCCATGAACCTGTCTTTTTCCTGGGAAGTCTGGAAACCATCCGGGGAACCCTGGTGGCCTCCGATGTATGGAAAGGCTGCGGCTATAATATGGTCATCTTCCTGGCTGCGCTGACTGCCATCGATCAGAGCCAGTACGAGGCGGCCAAGGTGGACGGCGCAGGCTATTTTAAACAGATGCTTTATATTACGCTGCCCGGCATCCTGCCGCAGATCATCCTGGTGACGGTCCTGGGCATGGGCAATATCTTAAACGCAGGCTTTGACCAGGTATTTAACCTGTACAGCCCCATCGTTTATCAGAAGGCCGATATCCTGGACACCTATGTGTACCGCCTGGGTATGCTGAATCTGCAGTACAGCGTTTCCACCGCAGTGGGGCTGTTCAAATCAGTGATTTCCTTTATCCTGATCGCCTCATCCTTCACCCTTGCAAAGAAATTTGCAAATTACAGAATTTTTTAGGAGGCCGTTATGAAAATAAAATCATCTCCTGCAAGAAAGGCATTTCTGGTAGTCAACTATTTTTTCCTGACGCTGGTCATGTGTATCTCCCTGTTTCCGCTGGTGCATGTGTTCGCCCTTTCCTTAAGCTCCAATTCCGCGGCGCAGGCGGGCTGGGTAACCATCCTCCCGGTGGATTTCACCCTGGATTCCTATCAATATATCCTGGCAAAACCGGAATTTTTCCAATCCTTCGGCGTGTCGGTGGTCAGAGTGGTCCTGGGGACCCTGCTCAGCATAGGGCTCACAATCCTGTGCGCTTATGCCATGGCTCAGCCGGATGAAAGATTCCATGCGAGAAAATATTATGTCTGGGTGTTCCTGGTGACCATGGTATTCTCCGGCGGGCTGATCCCTTTGTTTATCGTAGTGAAATCCGTGGGAATCTACAACAGCATCTGGGCGCTGATACTGCCCGGCGCGGTGCAGACCTTCAATATCATACTGATGTTGAACTTTTTCAGGGGCCTTCCCTATGCGCTGACGGAATCCGCGCTGATTGACGGGGCAAACCACTTCCAGATCATGACGAAAATTATCGTGCCGGTATCCAAGCCCTCTCTGGCGACCGTGGGTCTGTTCACCATGGTAAATCACTGGAATTCCTGGTTTGACGGCATGATTTACATCAGCGATACCGCCAAGTATCCGTTGCAGACCTACCTGCGTAACGTCATCCAGTCGGTGGATATCGCCAGCATCGACCTGACCAGCGTGGGCGCCATGACAAATGTGTCACAGAAAACCGTGACGGCGGCGCAGATTTTCGTGGCGATTATCCCCATCCTTCTTGTTTATCCGCTGCTCCAGAAGTACTTCATTACCGGTATGACGCTGGGGAGCGTGAAGGAGTAGCAACGGGCGGTACTGGCCCAAAAAGCGGCAGGAGTGAGAAGAAACTATGTACAGTGTTTTGATTGTTGATGATGAAAAAATGATCCGGGATGACGTATACGGCCTGCTTTCCATGGAGGAATCCATGGAGCTTGATCTGACGACGGCGGCCAGCGGGGTAGAGGCGCAGGCCATCCTGGAAAAAAGGAAGATAGATATCGTGATTATGGATATCAACATGCCGCAGATGTCAGGTCTGGAGCTGTACGATATCGTCAGGGAAAGATGGCCTTTTTGTAAGGTCATCTTTCTCACGGGCTATTCTGATTTTGACTATGTATATAAGGTACATAAGCATGCAAAATATGTGCTGAAGGCGGAGGAGGATGAAAAGATACTGGAGGCTCTGCGGGAGTCTGTGGAAGAAATCGAGAACAGCCTCCTGCTGGAACGCCTGACCGATCTGCAGCGGGAACAGCAGAAGAAACCGCTGCTCCATGAAAGAAGCATGTTTTTAAGGGAGCTTTTTGAAGGATACAGGGGCCTGTCCCAGCTTACCGGGGAGCTGTCGGTACAGCTTGGGATCAATCTGGATCCGGAAAAAGAAGTGTATTACCTCCTCCTCAGGCATGAAGCCTGGTACTGTGAGAATTACCAGGAGCAGCAGAATAGCACCCAGGACTGTTATCAGCTGCTGGAACGGTATTTCCTGGATTTCATGCGGGGCGCCTTTTTTGAATACAACAAGAATTACATCGTACTTCTTCTCCAGCCTGAAAAGCTGCTGCACGAGGAAACCATTGTAAAAATGCTGGCCGGCGCCGGGGAGCTGTTCCAGAAGGCGCTGAAAAAGAACCTGGGCAGGACGGTATCCATCCTGGTGGGGGAACGGCCGGTCACCCTGTCACAGCTATTGCAGGAATTTATCGGCATATGCGACCGTATGATCTGGCTGTCCGGGGAAGAGCTGGTACAGGAGGGCCTGCAGAAGGAGGCACTCGCCAAAGAAACCCTGCCGGAACACAAAAAGCAGGAGCTGATGCAGATGCTGTGGCGGCTGGAATATTATCTGGAAGGGATGGAGGAAGAAAATTCCCTGAATGTGCTGCGTCAGCTGCAGACAGAGCTGCAGAGCGTCAAGAGCATGCACGATCTGTTCGCGCTGGAGGCATACTGCACCATCAGCTCCCGGCTGATCGGCTGGATCAAGCGCCTGGAGCTGCACGAGGAGCTGGCCTTTCGGGTAGGTACCCTGAATTTGTACAATGTGTCAATGCATGCCAACTGGCAGGATGCCTTCGGCTACCTGCGGCATGTGGCGGAGAGCATTTTTTCCCTGAAAAACCAGAGTGTGGAAAAGCAGACCGAGGACGTGGTGAATCAGGTGAAAAAGTACATTGTGGAGCATCTGGACGGCGACACCTCCCTGTACAACCTGGCGGAGCAGGTACATTTCAGCCAGGAATATCTGCTGCGGATTTTCAAGAAAAAAGAAGGGATTACCATCCTTCAGTATATCAATGACTTAAAGCTGGCTGCGGCCAAGCAACTGCTCACGGATTCGGAGCTGCAGGTAAGAGAGATTGCGGACCGGCTGGGCTTTGCCAGCCAGGGCTATTTCGGACGTTTTTTCCGGAATAAGACAGGCCTGACGCCCAATGCCTACCGGGAAGCGGAAAAGAGGAAAATAGAAAATGGATAATTTTGTGATTGAGACAGCCTCCGGAAAGGTCAGGGGCTTTGCGGAGGACGGACAGATCGCTTTTCTCGGCATACCCTACGCCATGCCTCCCGTGGGAGAGCTGCGGTTGAAACGGGCGGTTCCGGTAAAGCCTTGGGAGGGTGTGCTGGATGCGATGGCATACGGCCCCAAGGCGGTGCAGTATAATGACGGCGTATGCGAAGGCTCAGAGGACTGCCTGACCTTAAATATCAGAAGACCCATGGAGGGAGAGAACCTTCCCGTACTGGTTTATATCCACGGCGGCGGCTACAACTCCGGCTGTGCCTCCGACGAGCTGTACCACGGCAAATCCTTCGTCAGCCACGGGATTGTATATGTCAGCTTCCAATACCGTCTGAACGTCTTCGGTTTTTATGATTTTACCGGCTATCCCGGCTGTGAGGAGTTTGACAGCAACTGCGGGCTGTCGGACCATATTGTTGCAATGCAGTGGATTCATGAGAATATCCGGGCCTTCGGCGGCGCTCCGGAAAGGGTGACGATAGCCGGGGAATCCGCCGGGGGAACGTCCATGATAGCGCTGATGGCCGCGCCGGGCGCAAAGGGTACCTTCGGGCAGGTAATCGCTTCCAGCGCCCTGCCGAACTGCTTTTTTACCAAAGAGACGGCAAAGAAAAACATTGACCTTTTTCTGGAGGGAATGGGCTGGACAGAAAAGGATCTGCCGAGGCTGAAGGAAATCGATGCCTATGAGGTACTAAAGGGAAACGAATATGTGGCAAAAGAGCATCAGTACCGCAATCCCGGCATTTTCCTGCCTACCGTTTCCATTGACGACCTTTTGCCGGAAAGGCCCCTGGAAGCGATAGCGCGGGGGAGCGCAGAAGGAATCCGTCTGATGATTGGTTCCAACCTTCATGAAGGAACCATGTTTGTCCGCCCGGAGCAGACGAATTTCCCCAATTCCTGGGATATGGTAAGGGAAATGTTTGTGAAGAACCACAACGAGGCGGGCTTTGCGCGGATCAAGGATTATTATGAAAAAGGAAATGTCGGCAGCGCCAATGGGGTGGAGATGGCTTTCATCAATTTTGCCACGGATTATGCGTTCCAGATGCCTGCGGTGAGGACGGCGCAGGCCCAGAAGGGCCATGGCCCGGTATGGATGTACCGTTATGAATTTATATCGCAGATGGCGCGCAAGACAGGAATGCTTTGCTCCCACGCCATGGATCTGCCCTGCGATTTCAACTGCCTGGAATTCGGCTTCAGTGCGTTTGTATTTCAGGATGAACCGAAGGAAACGGTGGATAAGATCGTCAATGATGTGCATCTGCGCTGGGTAAACTTTATCAAGACAGGCGATCCCGGGCAGGACTGGCCGCAATATGCAGGCTATGACTCCCCGGTCATGATCTATGACCGCACGAGCGGGGCGCGGCAGCTTGACAGGACAAAGCTGATGGATGTGTGGGGTGATATGAGGTTTTATGAGGATTAGGAAAGCTGTGCGCCCGGAATCCTGAAAGGGCGGCGGCTTCGGAGAAAAAAAGAAAGTACGGATCCGTCATGGCGGTCATTAGCTGACTGCTGTGGCGGATCTGTTTTTTATAGGAAATTCCTGTTAAAGTTTGCCCATAACCGCCGCCATTTCATATCCGAAACAATGCAGAATGGATTCCCTCCAACGGTTGAAGGAAAGAAAAAGATTATGTTTTTATTTGGAGATAGCTCTGTGCAGCCGTTGGACGGATTTATGTTTTCTGTAATGAGTTTGTTATCTTCATGCCTGTTGTAATGAAACGTGCCAGAACCGCCATCATAAGGAAATATCCATTGCGTATACATTTAAAGCGTGCTATAATTGAGCCTGTAACCAATGTGAGCAGGGATAAACTGATATGAGCAGGGTTATTCCAATGTGAGCAGGAAAGCAAAAAATTATAAAAAACGCTGCTTTGTTGGAAATTGCTGAGTGGCGGCAAACATAAGAGCGGGCGTGCCATGCTGGAGGGCAGGAATGGAAAAAGATAATTTGCTGAGCGAGCTGATTTATGAATACTACGAATCGCGTATCCTTTTTGGCATGTATCGGTATGGGGATCAGTTACGGTCGGTTTCACAAATCTGCGCTTCGTTTGGGCTGGCTCGGAATACGGTTCAGGCTGCTCTGAATAAACTGGAGGCAGCAGGGTACATAAAAACAGAACAACGTAAGATGGCCAGGATTGTGTACCAGGGAACGGAGGAAACCTTCAGGGAGAATGCCATAAAGTATTTTGTACCGCGCAGAGAGGGGATGCTGGATATTAACCGACAGGGACCTCTGCTGTTCTCTCCGGTCTGGGAGAGGGGATTGAGGAACTTTGAGCGGAGTATCTCAGAGGGCACATATAGGAAAACGAATCCAACTGAGATATTGGGCGGGGATCCAACAAAGCTGTATTATGATG
>OJUG01001456.1_pt1 | contig 29949 bp, 29 predicted proteins | sample 1599841 | NCBI WGS metagenome assembly OJUG01 (sample SAMN04168659, study PRJEB22393) | human gut metagenome | biome: human gut microbiome; feature: stool | host: Homo sapiens | collected 2014-05-12 | reverse complement strand
GATCATCGTTACACTGTTTTTCTTTTTATCTATGCTGGAAGACAGCGGGTATATGGCAAGGGTGGCTTTTGTGATGGATAAGCTGCTCAGAAAAATCGGACTTTCCGGAAGAAGTATCGTACCGATGCTGGTAGGTTTTGGATGTACAGTACCGGGAGTTATGGCGAGCCGGACACTTTCTTCAGAGCGTGATCGTAAAATGACGATTATGCTGACTCCGTTTATGAGTTGTTCAGCAAAACTTCCGATCTATGCATTCTTTACAGCGGCGTTTTTCCCGGGGAAGGGTGCAATTGTAATGATTGGTCTCTATTTCTTCGGAATCCTGATGGGAATCCTTACTGCACTTGCAATGAAAGGGACGATGTTCAAAGGAGAACCTGTTCCGTTTGTTATGGAGCTTCCGAATTATCGTATGCCGGGAGCGAAAAATGTTGGTCAGCTTCTCTGGGAAAAAGCAAAGGACTTCCTGCAGAGAGCATTTACCGTTATTTTTGGTGCAACGATCGTGATCTGGTTCCTGCAGAGCTTTGATCTGCATCTGAATATGGTGACAGATTCACAGGCAAGTATCCTTGCAACGGTAGCAGGTATGATCGCACCTGTATTCATTCCACTTGGATTCGGTGATTGGAGAATATCAACGGCACTGATTTCCGGATTTATGGCAAAAGAGAGTGTCGTCTCCACTCTTTCGATTTTGTTTGGGTCAACAGCAGCACTGACAGCGGTGATAAATACAGCCGGTGCAGCAGCACTTTTGATTTTCTGTCTTTTGTATACACCGTGTGTGGCAGCGATTGCTTCTATTAAAAGAGAACTTGGTGGTAAATGGGCGATCGGTGTTGTGATCTTTCAGTGCGTGATTGCATGGGTTGCTGCATTTATTGTGCATGGAATTGTATGTTTGTTTTAAAACAAAAACTTCTGGAAACAGGAAAACTGCTTCCAGAAGTTTTTTATTGCAGATATTTTTTCAAGGCATCCAGATAAGTTGTCCCTAATCTGCTTAACATCCTTTTTTTATGTGTAATATACCCAATCCGCATATCACTTTCGTCAGCAAGAGGAACGGCAATGATATCTTTTCCATTCAACTTTTTGTCAATTACACCACTGCATACTGTGTAGCCATTTAGCCCGATCAGAAGATTAAATAAGGTGGCACGATCCCGTACACGGATATTTTTTTTGCGTTCAGATACAGAAAAGATTTCTTCTGAAAAATAAAAGGAATTGTGTTCACCCTGTTCAAAGGAAAGATATGGATAATCGTCCAGTTCTTCATTGGTGATTATTTTGTGATCGGCGAGAGGGTGACGTCTGCTGATAAATACATGTGGTTTAGCAACAAACAGCTGATGAAAAATAAGCCCGTTGGATTTTAAAATTTTTTCCAGAACCGTTTCATTAAAATTATTTAAGAAAAGAATTCCAATCTCGCTGCGCATTTTTGCTACATCTTCGATGATTTCGTATGTCTGGGTTTCGCGGAGACTGAAATCATATTCATCCTGTCCGTAGGTTTTGATCAGATCGACAAAGGCATTGACAGCGAAAGAATAGTGTTGCGTGGATACACAGAATTTCTTTTTCCCGCCGGAAGTTCCTTTGTATTTATCTTCGAGAATAGCGGCCTGTTCCAGCACCTGTCTGGCGTATCCTAAGAAATCTTCGCCTTCTTTTGAAAGGATGATCCCTTTATTAGTCCGGAGAAAAATGGTAATCTTCATTTCTTTTTCCAGTTCACGGATTGCGTTTGTCAGGCTTGGCTGGGAAATATAAAGACGATTTGCGGCTTCGGTAATTGTTCCTGTTTCAGCAACAGTTACGACGTATTTTAATTGTTGAAGAGTCATATTTTTCACTTTCTATAAAGAATATTGTTTTTGGGTTTGGAATATCAGAAAAGTATCTGGAAAATGTATCTTAGCGGAAAATACTTCTGGCCAGATATCCTGGTAATATTGTAGCATGGAAGCAGGGAGCGTGAAACATTTTTTTGATATTGTTATAGTTTTAAACTATGGCAAACTGCATTTTTTTTGTATTTTTCAGATGCAGAATACTCTGCTATACTTTCAAACATAAAAGACAGACAGTACGAAAGAGAAAAGGAGAGCTATATTATGAGTAAAAATACACCATTTCGTTATGATTATGTAGGAAGTTTTTTAAGACCGGAAACACTGAAAAAAGCAAGGAGAGATTTTGAAGAAGGAAAAATTTCTAAAGAAGAACTGACAAAGGTTGAGGATGATGCAATTCTTGATCTGGTAGAGAAGCAGAAAAAAGCCGGATATCATGTGATCACAGACGGCGAGTTCAGAAGAGCAACCTGGCATCTGGATTTTATGTGGGGATTTAATGGGGTGGGACATGAGCCGACCAAGACCGGGTTACCATTTCACGGAGAAGCTGCAATGATCGATGATACGTATCTTACCGGAAAGATTTCCGTAGATCAGCATCCGTTTGTAGAGCATTTCAAATTTGTAAAGGCACTGGAAGATGAAAATACAGTAGCAAAGCAGACGATCCCAGCACCGGCACAGTTCCTGGAACAGTTTATTATGCCAATGTCCCTTCCGAATACCAATCAGTATTATCCGGATGTGGAAGAACTGGCAGAAGATATCGCAAATGGATATAAGAAAGTTATTCGTGACCTGTATGATGCGGGCTGTAGAAACATTCAGTTGGATGACTGTTCATGGGGAATGTGTGTAGATCCACATGCTGCAGCAATTTTCGGAACCGATGAAGCCGGACTTCAGAAAATCATGGAACAGCTTCTTGCTATCAATAACCGTGCAATTGAGGGAGCGCCGGAGGATCTGGTGATCAACACTCATGTATGCCGTGGAAATTTCCATTCTACTTATGCAAGCAGTGGTGCATATGACCGTGTGGCAGAAGCTTTATTCGCCCGTGAAAATGTAAGTGCATATTATCTGGAATTTGATGATGCACGTTCTGGTGGATTTGAGCCGTTGAAGAGTGTAAGTGGTGATAAAAAAGTGGTTCTCGGTCTGATCACAACCAAGTCACCAAAGCTGGAAGATAAAGAAGACGTAATTAAGAGAATCCATGAAGCAGCGAAATATGTCCCGCTCGACAGACTGTATTTGAGTCCACAGTGTGGATTTGCTTCCTGTGAAATCGGAAATAAACTGACAGAAGAAGAACAGTGGAAGAAGCTTGCACTGGTAAAAGAAATCGCGGAAGAAGTATGGGGCGAAGAAAAATAAGCCAGATATAAAAATTTAATAAATAAGATACATACAGCTCCTTTCAAATCGTGCTACAATAGAAGCAGATTTGAAAGGAGCTGAAAATTTATGAATGAAGTAATCAAAAATATGGAAGAACGCAGAAGTGTCCGTGGATACAAACCGGATATGATCAGAAAAGAGGATCTGGATACGATCATTGAGGCCGGAACTTATGCGGCAACGGGAATGGGAATGCAGTCACCGATCATCGTGGCAGTGACGGATAAAGCAACAAGAGATCAGCTTTCAGCAATGAATGCAAAAATTATGGGAACCGATACAGATCCGTTTTATGGTGCACCGGTAGTTCTTATTGTACTTGCAGATAAGGCAAGACCGACATATCTTTATGATGGAAGTCTTGTGATGGGAAATCTGATGAATGCAGCGCATTCGCTTGGAATCGGAAGCTGCTGGATCCACCGGGCAAAAGAAGAATTTGAATCCGAGGAAGGAAAGGCTCTTCTGAAAAAATGGGGAATCGAAGGAGACTATGAAGGAATCGGTCATTGCGTACTTGGATATGCGGCAGCAGAACTTCCTGCAGCAAAACCAAGAAAAGAAAATTATGTCTATTATGTAGAAGCATAGGAGTGTGACATATGGATTACGAAGGACAGATTTGCCGGGCCCCGATGGAAAGAAGCTCTTTCATGCTTCCGGTTATGGTTGGATGCTCATATAATCAGTGTAAATTCTGTAATTTATTCCGGCATCTGAAGTATCGGGAACTTCCGATGGAACAGATTGAAGCGGAACTAAAGAGAGTGCGGGAACTGCATGGGAAGCCGAAGAAGATCTTTCTGGGGGATGGTAATGCATTTGGTCTGAAGACAGAAAAATTGTATGAGATTCTGGATCTGATCGCATATTACTTCCCGGAATGTGAAGGGATTAATATGGATGCGACTGTTACGAGTATTTTACATAAAAGCCAGGAAGAGCTGGAAATGCTTGCTAGAAAAAAGGTAAAGCATCTGTATCTTGGAATCGAGAGCGGACTGGATGATGTGCTGAAATTTATGAAAAAAGATCATGATCTGGCACAGGCATATCAGGCAATCGACAGGCTTCATGGAGCAGGACTGATCTATGATGCACATATTATGACCGGAGTCGCAGGAAAAGGAAGAGGAATGGAAAATGCAGAAGCACTGGCGCAGTTCCTGAACAGGACCAATCCGGCGCATGTAGTGAATTTTTCCATGTTTCTGCATAAAGAAGTTCCGTTGTATCAAGATATACGGCAAGGTACTTTTGTTCCGGCAGATGAGCTGGAAACAATTCGGGAAGAATATCATCTGATCGAGAGGATCGCACCGGAAAAAGCAGGAGCAAATATTTTATATGATGGTTTTCATGACTTTATCCATGTGAGAGTCAGAGGACATCTTCCGGGGGATAAAGAAAAAATGCTTGCCAAATTAAATGGTATCATTCAGGAATATGAAGGAAAAGAACCGGTTTATTCCTTTGTACAGGGGGAATGCCCGGATCTGGAATACTGTGATGATGGTAAGGCAGTATGGGATATGGACCGGAAGACTTCATAGAATCCGCTGTACTATGAATCAGCAGAAATTGAGCGCGTCAGCAGGCGCGCTCTTGAACTTTGGAACAAAAAATATGTCATAAAAAATCCACTGTATCTGATCTTTCAGCTACAGTGGATTTTAATTTGATCCATCCATTGGATTATCCTCCTTATTCACTTCTTATCTATCTGAAACTATTATCTCAAATAGTTTTTTCTATGTAAATTTCAATAATTATTATGCCATTGGTCTACACCTCTTACTCTCATTGATTTGATATTGTATAAATTATCTTGCCATTGGTCTGTACCTCTTGCTTTCATCAGATTTATTCTGGTTTTAAATTATGTTCCTTTTGGTCCATACCTCTTACTTTCATTAGATTTGTTCTGGTTTTAAATTAAGTTTCCGGTGGTCTGTACCTCTTACTTTCATTAGATTTTGTTCTGGTTTTAAATTATGTTCCTTTTGGTCCGTACCTCTTACTTTCATTAGATTTGTCCGAGTTTTAAATTAAGTGTCCTTTGGTCCATACCTCTTACTTTCTTAGACTTTGGAGTTAAGATTAAGTTTCTGGTGGTCCGTCCTCCTTTTGTTTTGTTGATATTATAATATCTCATAAAATGCAAAATGTCAATAAAAATTCTGAAAAAAATGAAATAATTTTAAATATATGAAATAAATCTGGAATATAGATAAAAAAATAGAAAAATATATATGATAAACAAATAAATATACAGAAAAAAACAGAAGGCGCAGTCCGAATTTCGACTACAGGAAATGAAATGACGATGTGGATATGCGGAATCCGCAGATCATCGAGACGGTATGGGGAGTCGGATCCCGGTTTAACCGGTTGTAAAAACGATTGGTGTTATATAATATCTTTACGGATAAAATCCCAATTGTAAGTTCATGGTTGGCATGATAAGATGATACCATGAATTTACAAAGGAGAAGACTATGAATTACTATACTGGATATGAATTACTGTGGCTCTTTTTTATTTATTCTTTTGGTGGCTGGGTATTGGAAACGATATCGGCAACTTTGAAGCAGAGAAAGTTTGCTAACCGAGGTCTGGTAAATGGACCGTTCTGTGTTCTCTATGGTCTGACTGCAATTGCGATGACAGTGGGATTACAGGAACTTCGGGGAATCTGGCTATTTATCTTTGCAACGGTCTATGCAACAGTTGCAGAATGGGTCAGTGGACATCTGATCGAAAAAGCATTCAAGGCAAGATGGTGGGATTATTCAAATATCAAATGGAACCTGGATGGATATATTTGTCTTCCGGTTTCACTATTTTGGGGTGTGCTCGGTTATCTGGCAGTGAGATGGTGCAATGGGGTCACGTTGATTTTATTACATATTCTGCCGAAGCTTCTGATGCATATTGTGCTTCTGACACTGATCGGTGTACTTTTTGTGGATATCTTTGGTTCCTTTATGCTTCTTACCGGAAAGAGTAAGAAGCCGGAGCGCTGGATCGCAACGGATGCCGGGATGGATAAGATCAGCACAAAAATTGCGGGAAAGATTGCCGGAAGTCTGGAAAAGCGTCTGAAAAAAGCATATCCAAAGGCAAGAAAAATCGAAGAGGAAATCCGGGAAGAGAACGAAGAAAAGGTATTTGCAAAAGGGTGCGGCTTTTATAAGATCGTGATGCTGTTTATGATCGGTGCTTTTCTGGGAGATATCACAGAAACGCTTTTCTGTCGTGTGACGGCTGGAGTATGGATGAGCAGAAGCAGTGTGATCTGGGGACCGTTCAGCATTGTCTGGGGGCTTGCAATTGCGCTTGTCACAGCACTTTTGTACAAATATAAGGATAAAGGGGATCATTTTCTTTTCCTTACAGGAACATTGCTTGGTGGTGCTTATGAGTATTTCTGCAGTGTGTTTACGGAACTTGTATTTGGAAAAGTGTTCTGGGATTACAGTAAGATCCCGTTTAACCTGGGAGGTCGAATCAATCTGCTTTACTGCTTTTTCTGGGGAATTGCTGCGGTTGTGTGGTTTAAAATATTATTTCCACCTGTGGAAAAATGGATAGAAAAAATACCGGCAGTTGCAGGAAAGATTCTGACCTGGGTTTTACTGGGATTTATGGTTTGCAACATTCTGGTATCCTGTGTGGCACTGGTAAGATATGATGAGAGAGGAAATGGTGTGCAGGCGACAAATGCCGTCCAGAAGTGGGCGGATGCACATTATGATGACGCAAAGATGAAGAAAATCTATCCAAATGCGAAGGGGATAAATTAGAAAAAAAGCGGGAACATATTGACAAAATTCTATATGAAGAGTAAGATGTAGTTAGAAAACCGGTGTGAGAAATAGATTGCACCGGTTAAAAAATGAAAAATATATAGAAATATTTCTATATTTCTATGGGAAGGGAGAGAGAATGAAAATCATAAAAAACGGATGGGATTTCTTTCAGGACCAGATTCTTGGAATGCACTGGCTGAAAGATCTGATCGGAAAACTTCTTGTTAAAGCCGGATTGGGAGAGGGAAGGTTTCCAGGAGAATTTCTTCACTTTTTCCTGTATGATATCATAAAAATTTTTGTGCTGCTTGCGGTGCTGATCTTTGTGATATCCTATATTCAAAGCTATTTTCCACCGGAGAAAAGCAGAAAGATTATGGGAAGATTTCATGGAATCTGGGCGAATCTGATCGGAGCACTTCTTGGAACAGTGACTCCGTTCTGCTCCTGCTCATCGATTCCGATCTTTATGGGATTCACCAGTGCAGGATTGCCGCTGGGAGTTACTTTCTCGTTTCTGATTTCATCTCCGATGGTGGATCTGGGATCTCTGGTTCTTCTGATGAGTGTCTTTGGAGGGAAGATCGCATTTGCTTATGTGATTGTTGGACTTGTCATAGCTGTTATAGGGGGAACGATCATTGAGCGGCTGCATATGGAAGACCAGGTGGCAGATTTTATCCGGCAGGCGCCGAATGTGGAGGTAGCTTCGCCGTCGCTTACAATAGCAGACCGTATGGATTATGCAAAAAATCAGGTTGTGGCTACCGTCAAAAAGGTAGCTCCGTATATCGTTGTCGGAGTCATCATCGGGGCAGCTATCCACAATCTGATCCCAGAGCATATCGTTCGAAGCATTCTTGGAAAACAGACCTGGTACGCCGTGCCACTGGCGACAGCAGTAGGCGTTCCCATGTATGCAGATATTTTCGGAACCATCCCAGTCGCAGAAAGCCTGCTCGCGAAAGGGGCAGGACTTGGAACGATTCTTTCGTTTATGATGGCAGTGACAACCCTTTCACTTCCATCTATGGTAATGCTGTCAAAAGCGATCAAGAAAAAACTGCTCGGAACATTCATCGGGATTGTCTGTATCGGAATAATCATTGTGGGGTATGGGTTTAATGTGATAATATAGGGTAGCAAACTCACATGCCGTTCGTGCTTGCACGAAAAGGCATATGAATTTGCTACCCGCCGGACATGAGGAAGGAGCGATTTACGAAGGAAATTAGCGGATTCCGAATGGACGAAGGATTGCGGGAGCAGCAATGCTGCGGAGCAATCCGTAATATTATCAAAGTAGTGGGGAAAATCCAAATATCATTCGTGCTTGCACGAAAAGGAAAAGATTTACATTACCCGAGGTGACAGAAAAATGCAGATAGATTATGAAAAATATGCCCGTATATTCAAAGTGATGTCGGATCCGAAACGTCTGAAGATCATCGACATGTTATCCGAAGGAGAATTATGTGCCTGTAAGATCCTGGAGGAATTTCATATTACACAGCCGACCTTATCGCATGATATGAAGCTGATGTGTGATCTGGGAATCGTAAAGGCGCGCAAAGAAGGAAAATGGATGCAGTATTCTCTGGATCTGGATGTGATGAATGAGGTTTACAAGACGGTTGGGCGGCTGATGATCCCGGGAGATTATGCAGGGCTTTTAAATTGCAATTGTAATACAGAAAAGGAAGAAAAATAAGTTGCAGCGGCAGCAGAGCAAATCAGGGTGCAGTTGCAGTATAGAAAAAGGAGAAATGAATCATGAGTAAGATTAAATTGTATTTTTTGACGGGATTTCTGGGATCCGGCAAGACGACGATCCTCCGGAATTTGCTGGAAAATATGGAAGGAACAAAGGTTGGAGTGATCCAGAATGAACTGGGAAAGATCAGTATTGATGGAACCGTGCTTCAGAATAATGATATCCAGATGATAGAATTGAACAGAGGCTCTATTTTTTGCAGTTGCCTTCGTTTATCCTTTGTGGATGCACTGACGCAGATGGCACAGAAAGGTCTGGAATATGTGTTTGTGGAAAGCTCTGGATTCGGGGACCCGTCTAATGCAGAAGAAATTCTTGCAGCCACAGAAGTAATGGCGCCTGGGGCATATGACTTCAGAGGATGCATCTGCCTGGTGGACTGTTATAATTTTCTGGATCAGATCGGGGATTCAGAGACGATTGACCGGCAGCTTAAGCACTGCAATCTTGCAGTTCTGACGAAAATTGATCTGGTAGATGAGAACCAGATTGAGAAGGTGAAAGAGAAAGTGCGTGAGATTAATCCGGTCTGTCCGATCACGGAGAGTGCCAATGGAAATATTGACCGTTCGTTTTATGATATGGATCTGATGTTGTACAAATGGGCGGAATGTGAAGATACCACGAATTCATCGAAAAATAAACCAAAAACATTTTCCATGGATTTTACGGGAGAGATCCAGAAGGAAAAGCTGGAAACCTTTCTTGCAAGGATTGAACCGGATGTATTCCGTGTGAAGGGTTTCTTTAAAGTAGAAAAAGAAGGATGGGAAAAAGTTGATGTAGTCGGAAAGAAACGGGATTATGCGCCTTACGAACCACAGCCGAAGTCTCAGCTTGTCTTTATTTCCAAAATCGGAATCGCACTGATCCGCGAAATCGCAGCAGCGTGGGAAGAATGTGTGGGACTTCCTATGAAACTGAATAATTAAATCTGGAGGTAGGATATGAATATAAAAGTAATCGGAAGTGGCTGTGAAAATTGTGATAAGACAAATGCGGTTGTGAAGGAATGTCTTGAAGAACTCAGGATGGATACGGAAATCGAGAGAGTGACAGACCTGGTTGAGATCGTAAAGCTGGGAGTGATGACGGCTCCTTCGGTGATGATTGACGGGAAACTGGTTGTTGCAGGTCAGGTGCCATCGAAAAAACAGATGATGAAGATATTGAAAAAATGAGGTAAAAACAATGGCAAACAAATTTCATGATTTTGATGAACCGATCAATCGTATTGGCACAGATTCTTTCAAATGGGATTATGAAGGAGAAAATGGAAAGTATATTCCGCTTGGAGTAGCAGATACAGACTTCAAAGCACCGGAAGAAGCAATTGCAGCAGTTCGTAAACGTACAGAATTTGGTGTGTATGCATATGGTGCACTGCCACAGGAAAGATTTGCAGCATCAATCTGTAACTGGTATAAAAAGAGATATGGTCTTACTGTTGACCCGGAAACAATCCGTTATTCACAGGGACTCATGACAGGTGCTTTATGGATGATCCTGAATGAATATACCCGTCCGGGCGATAAAGTGCTGATCCAGGCTCCGGTTTACCACACATTCAGCATCGTAATCAAAGGTGCAGGACGTTTTGTTGAAAGCAATGATCTGGTACTCGAAGATGGCCGTTATGAGATGAATTTTGAAGATCTTGAGAAGAAAGTAGCAGATCCAAGATTAAGAATCATGCTGATCTGTAACCCACACAATCCGGTAGGACGTGTATGGACAAAAGAAGAACTTATCAAAGTTGCAGAAATCTGTAAGAAAAACAATACAATTCTTGTTGGTGATGAGATTCACGGAGATATTGTATACGGAGAGCACAAACATACTCCATTATTCTCACTTTCAGATGACCTTACAGACAATATCGTTGTAATGGGATCACCAAGTAAGACATTCAATCTTGCATGCTTCTATTCTGCATATGTTGTAATCAAGAATAAAGCGCTTCGCGACCAGTACAATGTGGTATATGATGATTTCCACTTTGACTATAACTATCTTGGAATCGAAGCACTTATGGCATGCTACAACGAGTGCGATTACTATGTAGACCAGCAGAATGAATATTTCTGGAAGAACATCGGTGTAGTAAGAGACTTCCTTGCAGAAAATATGCCAGAAGTTAAGATGATCGAACCAGAAGGAACTTATCTGCTGTGGATCGATTTCAGTGCATGGAATATGGAACAGGATGATCTGATGAATGCATTTGCAGAAGCAGGTGTCCGTTTGAACAGTGGAACAAACTATGGTGAATGCGGAAAAGGATATGTTCGTCTGAATGTGGCAACACAGACCGCAGTATTAAAGAAAGGTCTGGAGTGCATTAAAGTAGCACGTGACAGCCATATGGCATAACAGAAAGAAGGAGCAAAAGATATGGCAACAAGACCAAGAACGGAGAATAATCCTTTTGCATATGGAATGCGCCTTTTAGCTGTTTTTTATAATGAAATGGAAAAGAATAAAGACAAAATTTCATTTATAAAAAGTTATCAGGAAATAGAAAAGATTTTTTATAAGAATGTCCTCCGGCTCTATAAAGATATTTTGTAAATAGTTGATCATAAATACAGGGCGCATCTGGGATAAGCTGGATGCGCCCTTCCTCCGTTATGGAGGGGGATGTACTTAGAGAAGATAGTAATGTGGAATGATGTCTTCATAAGTTCCATCCGGCATCCGGAAACCGCCGGGTATTGTGCCGAGTTTTTTGAATCCAATTCGTTCATAAAGATGTAATGCTGGGGTGTTGGTAGCAACAACCGCATTAAACTGCAGAATGCGGAACTGGTTTTCTTTTGCTTTCTGCAGACAATCAAGAACCAGTTTTTCACCTATATGCAATCCACGGATATTTTTACGGACAGCATAGCTGGCATTACAGATGTGCCCACATCTTCCAACATTATTAGGATGAAGGATATAAAGGCCAAGAATTTCGTGAGTGTCCGCATTTTCTGCAATACTGGTATAAGTCTGTTCCTGAAAAAATAAGTTGGCAACGTTAGCTGTCATTTCGGTATCCTGTGGAAATGCATTTCCGTCTGTTACAACCTCATTCCATATCTGTGCTGCAGAGGCAGCATCTTTACTCTGATAAGCTCTGATTTGAATATTCATATTATAAAACCTCCTTTCTATTTCCTGTTGAAATTATTTTAAAATACACCTATAATAAAGTGAAACTATGAATTATTCAAAATAAGAATAGTATTACTTAAAATAAATATTTAAATTAAGAGGTGAACAGATGTGGAAAGTGCCAGATGTAAAGCTTTTATGTATGCTGCAGATACTGGGAGCTTTACAAAAGCAGCAGAGAGATTAAATTATACACCGTCAGGAGTCAGTCAGCTTGTTGAAGCTTTGGAGAACGAAACAGGTCTTACCTTACTCAGACGAACGAGGAAAGGGGTTACCCTAACACCGGATGGGGAAATTCTTTTGCCTGCAGTCAGAGAATTTCTTGAAAAAGAAAATCGAATCTATGAGCTCGCAGCAGAAGTAAAGGGACTTCTTGTAGGCAGTGTGACGATTGCAGCATATTCCAGTATTTCTACGCACTGGCTTCCGGAGGTGATCCGGGATTTTGAACAGAATTATCCGCAGATTGAGATCCGGCTTATGGAAGGGATCCGGCAGGAAGTGACAAGATGGCTGGATGAAAAAAAGGCGGATATCGGATTTTTAAGTTATCAGGAGCCAATGCCGTATGAGTGGACACCACTGGACTATGATGAAATGCTGGCAGTTTTGCCAAAAGATCATCTGTATGCATCAAAAGAAAGTTATCCGTTAATCAATTGTGAGACCGATTCGTTTATTATGCCGGCACTTGGACGGGATGATGATGTGGTTTCGCTGTTTGAGCGAAATGGAATCAAACTGAATATTCATTTTACAACTCTGGAAAATTTTGCGACAATGGCAATGATTGAAAAGGGACTTGGAATGAGTGTGATGAACAATCTGATCACGGAAAAGTGGAATTGTGATATAGTGAAGATTCCGGTAGATCCACCATCAAGGATCACACTTGGACTTGCAGTTCCGTCGTATAAACAGGCATCACCAGCGGTAAAAAGATTTATCAAATATGCGGTTGAGAGACTGAAAAAGATAGAATAGAGGAGAACAGAAAATGGCAGATTTATTTCATCGCGTAAGTATCAGAAAATATCAGGACAGACCAGTGGAGAGGGAAAAGATTGTGGAAATCCTTCGCGCGGCAATGGCAGCACCGTCTGCAAAGAACCAGCAGCCGTGGGAATTCTATGTAATTACCAAAAAAGATACACTGGAGAAATTATCAAAGGCAAGTCCGTATGCAGGGATGACGGCGAATGCACCGGTGGCAATCATATCTGCATATCGGAAAGATTGTGATGTCCCATGTTATGCGGACATCGATATGAGTATTGCAATGGAGAACTTATGGCTTAAGACAGATGAAATCGGACTTGGCGGAGTCTGGCTTGGAATTGCTCCGATCGAAGAGCGGATGAAGGAAGTGGAAGAGATCGTTGGGATTCCGGAAGATCAGAGAGCATTCGCAATCTTTCCACTTGGATATCCGGCGGAGGAAAGAGCGCAGCAGGACCGGTTTGATGAGAGCAGGATTCATTTTGATGCGTAGAAGTTCTGTGAAAATGTTTAGGTAAAGCATAAGAAAACAGGACAGATATTTGATATCATTTTTACCAGAAAATGAGGAAAGTGATATCAAATATCTGTCCTGTTTTTGTGTATACGATGTGCAAAATGCAGATTTATGTTTGCATAAGGATTTGTATTTGGAAAAAGTACATCACCTGGCTGTTAAGCAAGATGGTACACAAGCTGAGCAGGAGCAGCCTGCTCGATTATTACGACACAGCCGGCGTCAGAAACTCTTTAATATAATAAAGTGCCGCACCAATCGCAGGAGTATACTGTCCATGATTTCCAACCAGAAGCTGGCTTTCGTCCATCTGGAAAAGGGAACTTTCATTGATCTTGCTTAAAAGATACTGCATATCTGCTTCCTGAAAATATGGTGCAAGATATCCGCTGATGATCACCGGACTGTCGATCACAAGATTCAGGTTACGGATTGCAAAGGCAAGGTGGTCAAGATAGTCTCTCCAGATCTGTGTGAGATTCAGAGCATGTGTCTGATGCAGGAGGTTAAAAAATTCTTTGACCGGCATACCGGAAGCTGCTTTCAGGGCATTTGCAGAACAGTAAGTTTCCAGACACCCGTGATTGCCGCAATAACATTTCGAACCATTTGGATCAATGCAGATGTGTTCAATCAGACCACTACGCATATGATCGCCCTGGTGAACTTCATGTCCGGTGATGATCGCACCGCCAAGGTTAGGATTCAGAAGAAAAATCAGGGCACTGTCAAATTGTGGATGATTCCAGAGTTCCAGATCTGCAGCGGCTTTTGAATCATGTTCCAGATGGCACGGATACGGAAGTCTGGAGGAAAAATCCGAAAACTGCATATTTGCATTTCCCATAATATCGCCGTAGGTTACGGCAGTTCCATCCGGTGAGATGATTCCCTGTGTGGCAATCGAAATTCCCTCAATTTTTTCAGGAGCGTAATGATTCTTCTGGATAAAGAGCTCTACATTTGCAGCAAGGGCAGTGTAGTAAGCATCGCTGTTCTCATATGGGAGTTCAATTGTCTCTGTTGCAACTGCATCTCCATATAAATTCACGGCTACAATATGAAACATATCTTTTAAAATCCCAAGTCCGATCGAAATACGGAAATCTTCAACAATTTTTATAATCTGGGCCTTTCGTCCGCCGGTTGATTCAAAATATCCATTCCGGCTGATCAGACCGTCATTTTCCAGCTCATTTAAATTCTGGCTGACAGTAGAAAGTCCCATCTGCAGATCCTGAACGATCTGGAGTTTGGATGTTTCTTTTTGCTGATAAATATATTGGTACACTTTTTCCCGATTGATTTTTTTCAGGGTAATCGTGGTCATTCCTTTTTCTTTCATGATATTCTCCTTTACTTATGCGTGAATCATACACACAAGATATGAACTTATTCTAATATAGATGTGCGGATAAAACAAGAGCTTTCTGATTCACTTTGTGAAAAATAGATAAAAATAGAATTGTAAAATTGTATTTTTTGTCAATAGACAACTCACTTTTGTGGTTATATACTACACTTACAACTTAGATATAAGCGTAAGCCAAAAACATAACTAAAAAGAAAAAGTAAAACGGGAGGTAACAAAATGAAGTTAACAATCGAAGGAATCAAAGACCGTGCGGCATGGGAGAAGGCAGGAATTGCACTTCCGGGATATGATGTGGAGAAGATATCTGAAAAAGCAAAAGAAGAACCGGGATGGGTTCATTTTGGAATCGGTAATATTTTCCGTATTTTTATCGGTGGAATTGCAGACGGACTTCTGGAAGAAGGTGTACTGGACAGAGGAATCACCTGTGTAGAGACATTTGACTATGACGTAGTAGATAAAATTTATGATCCATATGACAATCTGGGACTGAGCGTAATTCTGCATGGGGACGGAACACGTGAATATAAAGTACTCGGATCCCTTGCAGAAGCAGTAAAAGCACAGTCTTCTGATTTGGCACAGTGGAACCGCCTGAAAGAGATCTTTACAAGCAAATCTCTTCAGATGGTATCCTTTACAATTACCGAAAAAGGATATGCTCTGCAGAAAGCAGACGGAACCTGGTTTCCATTCGTGGAAGCGGACATTAAGAACGGACCGGACAAAGCGACAGGAGCCATGGCAGTACTGGTAGCAATGCTTTATGAAAGATTCAAAGCAGGAAGATATCCAATTGCACTGGTATCTATGGATAACTGTTCCAAGAATGGTGCAAAACTCCGTGAATCTGTTCTTACAATGGCAGAAGAGTGGAAGAAGCAGGGATTTGTAGATGATGATTTCATTACATATGTAAGTGATGAAAAAGTCGTTGCCTTCCCATGGACCATGATCGACAAGATCACTCCACGTCCGAGCAAACAGATTGCAGATGATCTTGAAGCTCTCGGTGTGGAAAAAATGCAGCCGGTCATCACCGGAAAGAAGACTTACATTGCTCCATTTGTAAATGCAGAAAAACCGCAATATTTGGTCATTGAAGACAGTTTTCCGAACGGACGCCCGGCACTGGAAAAAGGATTTGGAGTTTATATGGCGGACAGAAATACAGTAAATCTTTCGGAACGAATGAAAGTAACGGTATGCTTAAATCCGGTTCATTCAGCCACAGGTCCGCTTGGTGTCGTACTTGGATATGATCTGTTCGCACATATGCTTAATACTAATGAAGATATGATGAAGATGGCAAGAATGGTTGCTTATGACGAAGGACTTCCGGTAGTGGCAGATCCTGGAATCCTTTCTCCACAGGCATTTGTGGATGAACTTTTTAATGACCGTTTTCCGAATGAATATCTGGGAGATACAAATCTCCGTCTTGCAGTTGATGTGTCACAGATGGTTGGTATCCGTTTTGGCGAGACGGTAAAAGCTTATGTGGCAAAATACGGAGATGCATCAAAACTGACAGCAATTCCGCTTGGTATTGCAGGCTGGCTCAGATATATGCTGGCAGTTGATGATGAAGGAAACAAATTCGAACTGGCACCGGATCCGATGAATGAAGAAATCGGAGAACAGCTTGGTGACATCGTAGTTGGAAAGCCGGAGACATTGAAAGACCAGCTGAAACCGATCCTGTCCAATGAACGTCTGTTCTTTACCGATCTTTACAAAGATGGTGTCGGTGAAAAGATTGAAGAAATGTTTCGTGAAATGATCGCAGGACCAGGTGCTGTAAAAGCAACGATCCACAAATATGTTCACTAATCAGGAAGAATACGGGAGGAAATGAAAATGTCAGAAACAGTATTTGCAGCAGATCAGACAAGACTGCTGATCGCTGCGGCAGCGGGAATCGTCTTATTATTACTGCTGATCATAAAATTTAAATTTCATCCGGTATTGTCTCTGTTGATTTCTGCTCTGTTGATTGGACTCGGAGCTGGGATGCCGGTTCCGACTCTGGTAAATACGGTAGAAAAAGGTGCAGGAGAAACCTTACAGGGAATTGTACTGCTGATCGGTCTGGGTTCCCTGTTCGGAGGTATATTGGAAGTGTCGGGTGGCGCACAGTGTGTTGCACAGACACTGGTTAACAGGTTTGGTGAAAAAAAAGCAGGGATTGCCCTTGGAATTACCGGACTTGTAGTTGGAACGACTGTTTTCTTTGAGGCAGGAGTTGTAATCTTAATTCCGCTTGCTTTCGGACTGGCAAAGAAAACAAAAAAATCAACTTTGTATTATGTGATTCCGCTTCTTGCAGGTCTTGCAACCGGATTTGCCTTTATCCCGCCGTCAGCTGGATCGGTTCTGGTTGCCAATATGCTTGGAGTAGATCTTGGAATTATGATCGCAGTTGGTGTGCCGATCGGAATTTTATCACTTATTTTTGCCGGAATTTTATGGTCAAAATTTATCGGGACCAAGATCCATACCGGACTTCCAACTACAGTTTCAGAAGTAAGGGAAGAGGAAGAAGCAAATCTTCCCAAATTTTCAACTGTCATTGCGATCATCCTTGTTCCACTGGTACTCATTCTGTGCAGCACACTTTCGGAATATATTCCGGCACTTGATGGAATACGACCGGTACTGGAATTTGTGGGAACACCATTTGTAGCGCTGATCATTGCAGTTCTGTGTGCAATGTATTTTCTTGGAAAGAAGCAGGGATATGACGGGGAACAGCTGAAAAAGATCATGGACAGATCTCTCCGACCGACAGGACAGATCCTTCTGGTTATTACCGGAGGCGGAATCATTCGTTGGGTGCTTCAGGACTGCGGGATGGGAGACATCATCGGACCGGCACTGGAAAAGAGCGGTCTTCCGTTAATCTTAGTTGCATTTCTGATCGCAGCTCTGGTAAGAGCATCGGTTGGAGCGGCAGTGGTTGCGATGACGATGGCAGCCGGAATTATGGCATCCATGCCGGCGGTTGCAGGACTTTCGCCATTATACCTTGCAGCGATGGTCTGTGCGATTACCGGTGGTGCAACGGCATTCAGTCATGTGAATGATTCTGGTTTCTGGCTGGTAAGCTCCTTGCTGGAAATTGATGAAAAGACAACCTTAAAATCATGGACGATGATGGAGACGATTATCGGATTTACCGGTCTTATCTGTGCCCTGATTATCAGCATATTTGCTTAGGAGGAAAAAATGATTGCGAAAGTAATATTGGGAACCATGACAAATGCACGGAAACTGGTTAGCATTGCAGAGCGGATTTCCTGTGACGTAGAGCTTTGCAGTGGCAGATATGTGGTCAATGCGAAATCCATGCTCGGTGTTTTAAGTATGCCTAAATTTGAATACGGAGAACTGCATATCCACACGGACGAAGAAAATGAATGCAACCAGGTTCTGGAGAGACTGCTTGAAGAAGGACTTCTTGCAGATACCAATGATGCGGCAAAACGGTCGCTTTACGACATTACAACATTTGGTGAGATCCTGATCGATTTTACCTGGCAGGGAGTAAATGAAGACGGGCAGACACTATTTGCCCAGAATCCGGGTGGCGCTCCTGCAAATGTTGCAGTTGCGGTGGCAAAACTTGGTGGACATACCGCTTTTATCGGGAAGGCAGGAAAGGATATGCATGGAGAGTTTTTGAAATCTGTGCTGGAAAAAGAAAACGTGGAAACGGAAGGAATGCTTCTGGATGAAAAATATTTTACGACTCTTGCGTTTGTAAATATTGATGAGAATGGAGAGAGAACATTTTCTTTTGCAAGAAAACCGGGAGCAGATACCAGAATGGGAAAAGAAGAAATCGATGTTGATATTCTGGATAGGACACATATTTTCCATGTCGGTTCTCTGTCACTTACGGAACAGCCGGCAAGAGATACCACACATTATGCGATCCGGCGCGCAAAAGAAAAAGGAAGTATTATCTCGTATGATCCGAATTACAGAGCCTCTTTATGGAAGGATGAGGAGACTGCAAAGAAACAGATGAGAAGTCTGGTTCCTTACGTGGATATCATGAAAATTTCAGATGAAGAAGCGACAGAAATTTTATTCCGGAAGGGTGTCAAGATCGTTGCAGTCACGCTGGGAAGCGATGGAGCATATCTGTACTGCAAAGAAGGCGGTGTACATATTCCGGGATTTGTGAGCAAAGCGGTGGACACCAATGGGGCAGGAGATTCCTTCTGGGGAGGATTTTTATACTGTATCAGCAAAGCCGGAAAGAGACCGGAAGCATTTACCATGGATGAACTGAAAGAGTATGTACGGTTTGGCAACGCGGTGGCAAGCCTTTGTGTAGAGAGGAAAGGCGCGATCCCTGCAATGCCGGAACTTGCACAGGTTGAAGAAAGGATGGGACGTTAAGATGGATCTGAAAACATATACAACAGGGATTCAGCATATCGGGATTCCGACAAATGATATTGAAAAAACAATTGCTTTTTATCAGAAACTGGGATTTGAGATTGCACTTCAGACAGTGAATGAAGAAGCAGACGAAAAGGTTGCATTTCTGGAACTGGAAACGCTTGTGATCGAGACTTATGAAAATAAGGCTGCAAAGATGGAGAGCGGAGCAATTGATCATGTAGCGATCAATGTGAAAGATATCGAAGAAGTGTATCGGTATATTGAAGCCGAAAAAATGAACACAACGAAGGATACCATTCATTTCCTTCCGTTCTGGGATAACGGCGTGCGGTTCTTTACGATTGAAGGACCGAATAAGGAGAAGGTAGAGTTCAGTCAGTATTTATAAAATTGTAGATTTTTCGATGGCTTATTATGAGCGGATGGATGAAGCAGTGAGATATGGACCGGTTTGCAGAAGAGATATCCGTCTTTATAGTGAACAGGAACAACAAATTTATAAATATGTATTGGAAAATGGCTTTATTACTACTGCTGAAACAGTTGGAAGAAAAAGAACCACTGTCGGATAAAGAAGCAGATCAAATGGCATGGGTAAGAGCTGCTAATCAGCACAGACTTATACCTTTCTGGTGGACAATCAGGATATTGCACTTAATATTGTGATGTCAGGTTATCAGGCACTTTGTCTGGTGCAGGAAGATGACGGGTATTATTTCAGTGTAGATTCTTTTATAGAGGAAATGAGAGCTATTCAGTTTACTGGCAGCTGTTCAAAGAGAAAGAGTATCTTGGCAAACTGGATAATCAGAAAGAATTATGATAGTAATGATTGCAGAAGCAATAAAACGATACAAAAAAATGTGGGATAAAATTTCTCAGATGTTTTTACTTGGAAGTCTTTCGGGGATTGCAGTGCTAGGAGATGTAATCAGAGAATATCTGCTTGTGAATTTAATTGTGTTATCAAAATTTGGTTGATTAACCAGGTAAAAGTGATATACTGAATGCATAAGAAAAGAAACCGTGTGGAATTACAGTTTTGTTTTCACACGGTTTTTTAGAAAATGAGAGTTAGATATTACTAACATAGGCACTGGCAGTTTTTTTGAAAATGAAAAAGAGGACGGATTTCTATGAGAATATTGATTTATGGTGCAGGTGTGATTGGATCCTTGTATGCGGTCTTATTTGCAGAAACTGGTTATGATACGAGTATTTATGCCAGAGGTAAAAGACTTGAGTTTTTAAAGAAAAATGGACTGCTTTATAAGAAAAACCAGAACATAAGGCGGGCAGAAGCTACGATTCTTGGAGAATTGTCAGATAATGATGCTTACGATTTTATTTTGCTAACCGTCAGAGAAAATCAGCTATATGAAGCACTTGCTGAATTAAAAAATAATAAAAGCAATATAATTGTTACAATGGTAAATTCATTGGACAGTTATAAAAAATGGGAAGATATTGTTGGAAAAGGGAGAATATTGCCTGCTTTTCCAGGAGCGGGCGGAAGTATAAATAATGATGGTATCCTTGATGCAGCACTCACTCCAAGAATGATTCAGCCGACAACATTTGCAGAAATATCAGGAAATAAATCCGAAAAGACAAAGCAGTTTTCAAAGATATTAAGGCATGCTCATATACCATATCAGAAAGTAGTGGATATGCATATGTGGCAATTATGTCATCTTGCCATGGTGGTGCCGATTGCAGATGCATATTACGAAGCAGATTGCCCGGAAAGAGCGGGAAAAGACTGGAAGATTATGAAGAAAACAGCAAAAAAATTGAAAAGAAATTTTAGCTTTTTGCGAAAACAGGCAGGTAGACTGTCACCTTGTAAAATGAATATTTTTCGTTTTTTACCACTGCCAATTATGACGATTATGCTTGCTGTTACATTCGAAAGTAGCTTTGGAGATAAATTTATGTATCAACATGCCAGGAAGGCACCAGATGAAATGAGGGAGCCGCATAAGCAATTTTATGCTTATATGAAAAAACTAAAGGAGGCCAGATATGAAATTTTATGAAAGTGGAGACAGTAGTAAACCAGTGATATTTTTATTTCCTGGTACCTGTTGCCTGTATAGTAGCTTTGATCATATACTGGATAGATTACATTCTTATTTTTACACGGTAACAGTTTCTTATGATGGATTTGATCCAAATGAGAAAACAGAATTTTATTCAATGGAAGATGAATGCGAAAAGATTGAGCAGGAAATCAAGAAAAAGTATGATGGAAGAATTAAAGCAGCGTATGGGTGTTCCCTTGGAGGAAGTTTTGTATCCCTTTTGATTCAGCGAAAAAGAATTCATATAGATCATGGCATTATTGGGAGCAGTGATATGGACGAAGCAGGTCGTCTTGTGGCAAAAATCAAGTCATCCATGGTAGTCCCTTTCATGTATAAAATGATACATACAGGTGCTCTTCCGAAATTTATGCAGAAAAAACCGAATAAGACAGATGAGGTTAAAAAAGAATTATATAATGGATTTTTGAATATGTTTGGAATCGGTAAAGGAGGAAATCCGTGGATTACAAAACAGAGTATTTATAATCAGTTCTATTCGGATCTGGTTACGAAAGTCCAGCATGGAATTGATGTGCCGGGAACAACTATCCATGTGTTTTACGCTACAAAGATGGGTAAAAAATATGAAAAGAGATATTGTACTTATTTTAAAAATCCGGATATTCGGAGACATAATATGCAGCATGAAGAACTGTTTTGCTGTCATAGTGCAGAGTGGGTGGAAGAAGTAAGAAAGGCAGTGGAAGGCGACAGATAATGAAAGAAAAAGTGAATGTGACAGGTGTGCCGGAAACGATGGTACAGACCCTGTATGCAAGAGCAAAAGAAACAAAAAAACAAAATGCAAAGATCAAAGATGAGATTGCAGTAGAACTTGTGGAAAAGCTGGACTATGACTTTTCTATAGCAGATAAAGATAACGCTATGAACTATGGTGTGATTGCAAGAACAATTGTATTAGACCGGATGGTTGAGCAATATTTGAAGAAGCATGAAAATACAGTTGTCGTAAATATTGCATGCGGACTGGATACCAGATGCTACCGGATGAAAGGAAAATATCTGCGCTGGTATAATGTAGACCTTCCGGAAACAATGAAAATAAGGAGCCAGTTCCTTACCGAAACTGATCCGGTGTATCAGATTGCAAAGTCTGCAATGGATGATTCCTACATAGATGATATCGATTATCACGGTAAGAATATTCTGGTAATAATCGAAGGACTTACCATGTATTTGTATGAGAAAGATATCAGGAAGATGTTTTCTATTATTGATAAATCATTTCAGAAAGTAACCGTAATGGTCGAAACCATGTCACCCTTTGTTGTAAAGCATATGAAAGAGAAATCCATAGAGGGAAGCAATGCAAAATTCACATGGGGAGTTAAGAATAGAAAGGAGCTGCAAAGAATCATACCGGCATTTTCTGTTCGGCAGGAAGTCAGTCTTGTTGAAGGAATGAAAGAGCTTATGCCTGTTTATTGTGTAATAGGTAAGATTCCGGCTGTTCGGAATATCTCAAATAAAATAATAGTTTTGGAGAAACGTGGCCGATATTAAGGAGATGATACAAATGAAGAAAAGACATTTTGATGTGGAAACAGATGGATTTTATGGAGCATATTGGAAATGTAAAACAGGCTCCGACTGTGCAATGATAGCAATGATCGGAGATGATCCAGAGGATTATCTGGCGCGTACATCTGTGAAATGGCTACATAAACTCGGCGTAAATGTGGTGACGATGTCACCTGGAAAAAAGGATTATGGACATCATAATTATCCATTGGAACGTATAGAGAAAGCAATCAATTGGTTAAAAGCACATGGTGATCAGAAGATAGGAATTGTCGGGGCATCTACTACAGGAACACTAGCATTGACTGCTGCTTCTTATTTTGAAGATATCACATTAACGATTGGTCTGACACCGAGTGATTTTATCTGGCAGGGATTTATGCAGGGCAAAAAAGATGGCTGTAAGGAATGGCCGATTGATGGAGAATCTCTTTTTTCTTACAAAGGAGAACCCCTTCCGTATATGCCTTTTTGCTATAAACATCCAGATTACTGGCATGTGATTGAGAAAGAAACAAAACGGACCGGTGATATGATCAATTCAAGAAAACTATTTGATGACTCGGAAAAGGCTCATCCAATCACAGAAGACGAGATGATCAAGATTGAAAAAATCCATGGAACGTTATTGTTGATTGGTGCGGAAGATGATGTGTTGTGGGATACTGCAAAATATATCCGCCGAATGAAACAGCGAATGAAAGAACACCCTCATACATGCAGATTAGAGTTTGTAATTTATGAGCATGGAACCCATTTCGTTTTTCCAGATAGCATGCTAAAGACAATGCTCCCGGTTGGCTCCGGACTCTTTGTGAAACTGGCATTTCAGGCAGCAAGAAAATATCCGGAAGAATGTCGCAGAGCACGACTGGATATTGACCAGCGGGTAAGAAATGCTGTTGCAAAATGGAAAAGAGTAGATAGATAAAAGATAAAGAAAATCTAAACAGTAGACTTGACAAATTCCTGTAATGAGTTAAAATATAACAGTGCTATATAGCACTGTTATATTTTTGAAAAGAACTTTAGAGGATACGAAAAGAATGTCGACGAAAGCAGAAGATACACAAAAAAAAATACTAGATACAGCCAGAAAACATTTCCTGAAAGATGGTCTGACCGGAGCATCTTTAAGAAACATTGTAAAAGATGCAGGACTTACTACTGGTGCATTTTACAAGTATTATCCGACGAAAGAGGCGCTTTTTGATGCGCTGACGGATCCCTATATGGAACATATTTATCAGATTTATGACCAGATCGTTGAGGAGTTTGAAAAGCTTTCTGCCAGTGATCAGACAAGGAATATGTCGGATACATCCAGTGATGGGATGGAGCAGATGGTTGATTATATCTATGATCATTATGATAATTTCAGATTATTGTTGAAATGCGGAGACAGTGGAAAATTTGAACTATTCATACACAATATGGTAGAGCGGGAAATGAAGTCCAGCCTGAAATATATGGAAAAAATGAAGGAAGCCGGTGTAAAAATACCGGTTGTAGAGGAAAGCCTTATGCATATGATCTATACGGGATTTTTTTCATCAGTATTTCAGATCATTGAGCATGATATAGACAGGGAGACTGCAAAGAAAAATGTACATCAACTGAAAGAATTTAATACAGGTGGCTGGGAACGATTGTGGAATATTGAATTTCCAGTATAACTGATGCAGGAATTCTGAATAGGTTATGTGTGTTGCAGGTTCTGGATTTCTGAATAAAGTTCAGACAGGATAATAATATCAGGTGGTTGATGCCAGTAAACCACCTATTTTATTATATGTTGGTTAGCACAAACTAACAGAAGGTAAAACAATAAAACGAACGTAAGGAGTGAACAGATGTGAAAGAAAAAAAGAAGTCGGCAGTCAGCTGGATCCTGACGTGGGCCGGACAAAAAAGAATTGCCTATGTGTGGAGTGTGTTACTTGCAATAGGAAATGTGATTTTTAAGATTTTGCCGTATTTTATTATTGCAGATGTAGTAAAGCTGTTTTTAAATGGTGAAAAGGAGTTTGAAATATATCTTGCAAAAGCGGTTCTGATTGCATTATCGTTTATCATTGCAGAACTGCTTCATTCACTTTCGACAGCATTGTCACATAAAGCAACGTTTGCAGTACTTGCAAATATAAGAAAATCCTGCTGTGACAAGCTGGCGCGGGTACCTCTTGGCTATGTGAAAGACACACCTTCCGGTACATTTAAAAATATTATGGTGGAAAGAATCGACAGTATCGAGACAACACTGGCGCATATTGTCCCGGAATTCACGTCCAATCTGCTGGCACCGATTGTGATTTTGATTTATTTCTTCCTGACAGACTGGAGACTGGCACTCTGGTCATTGGTGCCGGTTATAGTGGGATTTCTTTCCTATTTTGGAATGATGCTGGATTATAAACCAAGCTTCGAGAGAACGGTTCAGACAACAAAAGATCTGAATGATGCGGCAGTGGAATATATTGACGGAATCGAAGTAATCAAGGCATTTGGAAAGACAGAAAGTTCTTATGCCAAATTTACAAAGGCGGCTTTTGAATATGCAGATTCCTTTATTTCCTGGATGAAACGGTGCTCGATCTTTCATGGACTGATGATGGTGGTCACACCTTATACGCTTCTTACGGTATTGCCGTTTGGGGCACATTATGTAGCCAATGGAACACTTGCGATTTCAGATTTTGTCATCTGCATTATTTTATCACTTGGAATCGTTGGACCGTTGATCACAGTGGGTTCCTATACAGATGATCTTGGCAAGATCGGAGTGATTGTTGGTGAAGTGGCAGGAATTCTGGAACAGCCGGAGCTTGAACGTCCAGAGAAAAGTAAAAGTGTTCCAAAAGATAACTCCGTTACTCTTGAAGATGTCAGATTTGGTTATCACGACAAAGAAATCCTGCACGGAGTAACTATGGAGCTGAAAGCAGGAACGGTAAATGCAATCGTAGGACCTTCCGGAAGCGGCAAGTCGACCATCGCAAAGCTGATTGCGTCCCTGTGGGATGTGGATTCCGGAAGCATCAAAATCGGTGGAGTTGATGTCAAAGAACTGGCATTTGCAGATTTTAATCGGAAAATTGCATATGTTGCACAGGACAATTATCTGTTTAATGAAACAGTCCGTGAAAATATCAGACAGGGAAATCCGGATGCTACAGATGAACAGATCATCGAGGTGACAAAGAAAAGTGGATGCTATGAATTTATCATGCAGTTGGAGAATGGATTTGATACGGTTGTAGGAGGTGCAGGAGGACATCTGTCAGGTGGCGAGAGGCAGCGTATCTCCATTGCAAGAGCAATGTTAAAGGATGCTCCGATCGTGATCCTTGATGAGGCAACTGCCTACACAGATCCGGAAAATGAGGCAATTCTGCAGAATTCTATCGCAAAACTGGTAGCAGGGAAGACCCTGATCGTAATAGCACACAGACTTTCTACTGTTAAGGACAGTGACCAGATCTTTGTTGTAAATGATGGAAATGTAACAGCACATGGCACACATGAGGAACTTCTGGTGTCATGCCCGCTTTATAAGGAAATGTGGAATGCCCATATTTCTGTAAAAGATACGGTGAAGGAGGGAGAATGATATGTTTGGAATTCTGGCAAAATTCTTTCGTTTTTCAGGCAGGGAAAATGGCAATAAATTTAAACTGTCGATAGTGATCGGACTCATAGAGGCTCTTGCCTCAGCAATGAAGATTCCGGCTATTATGTACATACTGATTGGTCTGCTGAGTGGGAAACCGACAGGAAAATATATTGGAGGCTCCGTTGCGATTATGGTTCTTGCAATTGTAGTCGACGTAATCTGCAAGAGATACTCTACAGTGCTTCAGACAGAGGGAGGATATAATGCAAGTGCTTTTATGAGAATCAAGATTGCGGAACATCTGCGATATCTGCCGATGGGGTATTTCAATTCCAATAGTATCGGGGAAATTTCTTCCATTACAACCAATACAATGGAAATACTTGGCGATGTGGCTGCGAGAGTGGTCATGCTGACCATGCAGGGAATTTTGGAAACATCAATGATCATTCTTATGCTGTTTATTTTTGACTGGAGAATCGGACTGATCGCTGCAGCAGGAGTACTTATTTTCTTTGGGGTCAATTCTGTGATGCAGAATGCGGGTAAAAAAGATTCAGAGCAAAAAGTGGTATGCGATACGGAGCTTGTAAACCAGATCATGGAGTATCTGCAGGGAATATCAGAAGTTAAATCATATAACTTGCTTGGGAAACAGGCGAAAAGATTAAATGATGCAAATGAAGCATGTGAAAAGATCAATACAAAGATGGAAATGCTGTTTGTGCCCTATCATTTTCTGCAAAGTGTGATAACCAAAATTACAGGTGCTGTGATCGTGGCTTGCAGTGCATATTTTTATATTAATGGAACTATGAGTGCGGTCTATGCGATCGGTATGACAATTTCAGCATTTATGCTTTATGCCAGTCTGGAATGTGCAGGAAATTATTCATCTCTTTTACATGTGGTAAGCGTATGTGTAGATAAAGCAAATGCAATATTGGAGCTGGATACCATGGATATCGACGGTAAAGAAATACAGCCGGAAAATTACGATATCAGACTTTCTAATGTTTCGTTTTCTTATGACAAACGGAAGATCATTGATGATATATCGCTTTCTATTCCGCAGAAAACGACGACAGCAATCGTTGGACCATCTGGTGGAGGAAAATCAACACTTTGCAATCTGATCGCCAGATTCTGGGATGTGGATTCCGGGGAAGTGACACTTGGAGGCGTGAATGTAAAAGACTACAGCATGAACAGTCTGATGCGTAATTTTTCATTTGTATTTCAGTCGGTGTATTTGTTCGCAGACACCATTGAGAATAATATTAAATTCGGACGCCAGGATGCAAGTCATGAGGAAGTGGTGGAAGCGGCGAAGAAAGCATGTTGTCATGATTTCATCAGCAAACTTCCGAATGGATATGACACAGTGATCGGAGAAGGAGGAGCCACACTTTCCGGTGGTGAGAAGCAGCGTATTTCGATAGCCAGAGCGATTATGAAGGATGCGCCAATCGTCATATTGGATGAAGCAACGGCAAATGTTGATCCGGAGAATGAAAAGGAGCTGATGGATGCAGTAGATGCACTTACAAAGGAAAAAACGATTATTATGATTGCCCACAGATTAAAAACAGTCAGACATGCAGACCAGATTGTGGTTGTTGACAAAGGACGAATTGCACAGCAGGGAACACATGAGCAACTAATGAAGCAGGAAGGTATTTATAAGAGATTTGTGGATGCAAGGCAGCAGGCGGTAAGTTGGAAACTGGTGCACTGAGAAATAATCCACAGTTGGTGAATATCCAAATTGAATTGTCTGAAAGAGATTTAATTTAAGTTTCGCTAAGTTTCACTTATATAGGCAGAATGAGGGATATTCAATAAAGTAATATGAAAAAAGCACTGAAAACCGTTGGATTGATATGCTCCCCATATGGTAGACAATGGAAATATCCAAAAATCTATCATATGAGGAGCATATTTTTATGTCTAGGAAACAGTATAGTAAGGAGTTGAAACTTGAGCTCGTAAAGAAACACCTTCCAATAAAAAGAACATAAAGGGCTAAAGATGGAAATTAGTTTTTCATTTTACGGTTGCAAAAAAATAACACAAAAATTAGCACTCACCTCTTGACAGTGCTAACAAATAGTGCTATAGTTCTCCTAGAACAAGAAAAAAGCACAGCATTTCCGGTATGCGAATATTGGAAATGCTTTTCATAGAATAGGAGGAAAGCCTATGAATATCAGTAAATTTACACAGAAATCCGTACAGGCTGTCCAGGATCTGGAGAAGGTTGCTTATCAGTTTGGCAACCAGGAGATTGAAGAGGAGCATCTTTTATATGCTCTGCTGGAACAGGAAGACAGCCTGATTCTTAAACTGATTGAGAAAATGGAGATAGATAAGGATTATTTCAGAAATTCTCTGAATCAGGCACTGGATGCCAGGGTTAAGGTATCCGGCGGTGAGCTTCGTTTCGGACAGTATCTGAACAAGGCTCTGGTCAGTGCAGAGGATGAAGCCAAGGCAATGGGAGATGAATATGTCTCTGTAGAGCATTTATTCCTTGCCTTGTTGAGATATCCAAGTCCGAGCATGAAGAAACTGTTTCAGGAATTTGGCATTACTAAGGAGCGTTTCCTGCAGGCACTTTCTACAGTACGAGGCAATCAGCGTGTAGTCAGTGACAATCCAGAAGCTACTTATGATACTTTGAATAAATATGGCGAGGATTTAGTCGAAAAGGCACGTAACCAGAAGCTAGATCCTGTGATCGGACGTGATGAGGAAATCCGTAATATCATCAGAATCCTTTCACGTAAGACCAAGAACAATCCGGTGCTGATCGGTGAACCTGGTGTAGGTAAGACTGCAGCAATCGAGGGTCTTGCACAGCGAATCGTGGCAGAGGATGTGCCGGAAGGTCTGAAGGATAAGAAGATTTTTGCCCTGGACATGGGTGCTCTGGTGGCAGGTGCCAAATACAGAGGTGAGTTTGAGGAACGTCTGAAAGCAGTCCTTGAAGAAGTAAAGAAGAGTGAAGGAAACATCATTCTTTTCATTGATGAGTTACATCTGATCGTTGGTGCAGGTAAGACTGACGGAGCCATGGATGCAAGCAATATGCTGAAGCCTATGCTTGCCAGAGGTGAGCTTCACTGTATCGGTGCAACAACTCTGGATGAGTATCGACAGTATATTGAGAAGGATGCGGCTCTGGAACGTCGTTTCCAGCCTGTTATGGTAGATGAACCTACAGTGGAGGATACCATTTCCATCCTTCGTGGTCTGAAGGAGAGATATGAGGTCTTCCATGGTGTTAAGATCACAGACAGTGCGCTGGTTGCAGCAGCTACACTTTCACATAGATCGGAAGAGCGTCGTGTAGGGAAAGAGTGTAGATCTCGGTG
>OJUG01001452.1_pt1 | contig 29998 bp, 27 predicted proteins | sample 1599841 | NCBI WGS metagenome assembly OJUG01 (sample SAMN04168659, study PRJEB22393) | human gut metagenome | biome: human gut microbiome; feature: stool | host: Homo sapiens | collected 2014-05-12 | reverse complement strand
GAATAACCACCTGAACATTGTATATCTTGTCAATGCAGGGACGCTTAACGCTACATGTCCGCAAGTTAGTACATATATCTTAGGTTAGTGGCGTTTTTTTGAAGAGTCAATGTCAGTGCAGTTGCGCTGATATACTCACGAAAATATTAATGCCTTGTCAATACGGAAAATATTTTCGGCGGTGTTGGCGATATATTTCACTGTGTGGGATTTAATAATAATCAGTTTATCGACAGACTGAAACGTGACGCACCACACGATGCGTCCCGATTTTTTACTTATCATACGGACTGTCAAATTCCCTCTCCGCCTTCTCTACCGCTTGCCTTAGAGTAAGCCCTGTAAAGAACGGTGCGTTAAGATACCGTCCCGATTTTTTGTCATCGACAAACGCACCTACCGCAATACCTTAAAAAAACACGGCGGCTCTTAGAAAAGAGCCGCCGTAGCTGTTTTTATGATTGTTATCCAACCGTCTTGTTCAGTTCTGCGAGACGAGCGTCTATCTGACCCTGGTACTGAGCACGGAACGAAGTATAGGATTCACCTGTCATGTAGGGGCCCTTTGTGAGCTGCTCTACGGGGTTATCCTGGTTGTCCTTGGTTGCAATATCCTGACCGATACCGTTCTTGAAATCAAACACTCCTGTGAATGTCTTGGGATCCTTCATTGTATCAAGTCTGTCAAGCAGTGTATCTGACCAGTCATATTCTTCCTTTGACTGTGCTCTGCCTGCCTTGGCGATTTCCGGATCGTTTGAAGCTACTAAGTTGGAATAGATCCATGCCTTATAACCGTCAATGTTCTTAGCGCCGGCAACGAGCATTATAGAATCCTGCTTCATGCTCTGATAATACTTATCTGCGCCGTCCATCTGGGGGAACGGAACAAAGTTGACTTCATCATCTTCCCACTTGTTTTTCTTCTTGAACTTTCTCCATGTTTCTTCATATCTCCATGAACCGTCCTCGAAGAAGAGCGTATTGCCGTCAACCCATTCATTATAGCTGGGGTTCCAGCTGTTCTCGGTATCTCTGGGGTAACGGAGCTTTTCCTGTGTGTTATCGAATGAACGAAGCATATCGAGGCACTTCTCAATGTTTGCGTCATTCATATGGCTTACCAGCTTACCGCCCTCAAGGCTTACAAGAGGTGTACCTGTTGTGCAGACAAAGTTATCTTCGGGGTTATAGCCGTCAAGAACATACTTGCCGTTTTCGGGATCGGAGAACTTTCTTGCCATTTCCATGAATGTTGACCATGTCCACTCACCCTTTTCGTAAAGCTCCCAAGGATCGTCAAGACCTGCTTCTTCCACAACGCTCTTTCTGTACCAGAGATAGCTTGTAGGAGTAAGGCTCATAATCGGGCAGTAATTCTTTCCGCCCCAGTTGAACTTGTCGATAGCTTCCTTATAGTCAGCCCAGTCATCTGTTGTAAAGTCGATTACACCGTCAAGCGACTGGAAAAGGTTCTGGTATACGCTGTAGGGGTAGTTGCATATTTCAAAGGGGAAGCAGTCGGGCGAATCATCAGACTGTACCAGCTTTGCAAGACCTGTGTATCTGTCTGCGTATGTTGTAACCTTTATGTTTACAAATACGTTTGCATCGTCAACCGACTCATAGCCCTTAGGCTTGTTTGCAGGTGTGCCGTAGAGTTTCTTGAACACCTCTACTGCGGGAGATGCCTCCTGAATATCCCACCAGGCCATCCACTTGATCTTTGTGTCAACCTTGATGTCCTTATAGTCTTCGGCTGCCGATACGTTATCTACAGCGCTCTGTACGCCTTCATTCTTCGACATCTGCTTCTGAGTCTCGCCTGTTGTTGAAGCGGCCGAGCTGCTTGTTGCTCCGCTTGCGGCAGGTGTGCCGCTGCCGGAACAGCCTGAGAAAGCAGTAACGGCAGATACGAGTGCCATTGCACCGGCAATTGCCTTAGTATACTTTTTCATTTATGATCCTCCTGTAAATTTCCCACACGCAAGTGGGTTTTTGCGAATTGTTACATATAATATTATAACAAATATGCAGTCTTCCAGTCAATAAACAAATTGCAGTAATTTAGCTAAACAGTTTTGTATAAATAGCACAATTTACACACGAAAATTTAGGTTAATTAGCTAAATTTGATTATTTTCTTTTGTTTGCTAAATCGGCGTTCATATTCTTCAGCAACAGCAAGACATCCCGTGCAGTATGCACAGGATGTCCCAAAAGGTATTTTTACATTTTTCAGTCGTCAGACGTACTCGGTTCGCTTGTATAATGCTCCTCTTTTATTGTTTTTATAAGTTCGTCCGCACGGATTTTATTTTCATCCGGTATATAATAGATTGCACTGCCGAAAGCATATGTTGATACGGATGAAAGCATCCAGCTTTTGCTGCAAAGTGCGCCGTCCGTATAGAAGTCATACATTCTGCACAGCCTTTCCAATTCCTTTACCGCTTCGCTGTCATTGCCGTCACAGTCCACATGGATAATATCGTCATATATCGCCTGCACTCCTCCCGTATAATAATATATACGGCTCGTTTGTGTCATTTTCATTATGGTATAAATATCGAAATCCGCCGCTGTAGTATACTCATTAAAATCGTCACCATATTCAGAGCTTGCCTTCTCCGCTTCATATTCACGCTTTCTCTGTCTGAATTCATTTGTTATTTTTTCCTTGTTGGATGACGAATTATCGTAATTTTCCAGTATTGCGAGAGTTTCCGTACAGTTCTCCCGTATATTTATACTGCCGTCTGAAAACGGTGTTCCTGTCTTCACAAAATCAACCGTTGCCACCAGCCTGCCGTTATTTCTGCCGGCCTTCATATCGTTTTTTATCGCCGTGAGCATTTTCTCGTTCAGCTCGCTTTTCAGCGTTCTTCCGTACAGCTCGCCGTCATTGCGATGGATCAAAATATCATGCTCGCTTTTTTTCACATAATCGAAAATCTTCTGAAAGCTGTCACTTTCCGACAGCACGCACTGCATATCGTACAGCTTTTTCGCATACTCCGCACTGTTAGCGTTGCTAACAGTAACACGGTACGTCCTTGTCATATGGCTTCCGTCCTTCAGCTTATATCTAAGACTGACAGAAGAATTATCCGTACAATCCGCTTCTCCGTCGGATGCGTCAATAATAATTCCGTTTCCTCCGGCATATCCGTAACCGTTATTTATTATAAACGAATGATAATCGGTTATCGCCTTTATTGATTCTTCATCGTCAAATTCAACTATATTGCTTTCTCCGAAGCCTATATTACAAAACTCGTTGTACACCTTTGACGAAGAAATACCTACGCTGTCGATGAAAAACGTGGGCGGTACATAGTGTTCAACTCCGAACACATCGTACGACCTCAGCACAAAGCACATCGCAAGCGAGCCTATAACTGCACATACATATCTTATAAGCGACTGCCACATCTTCCTGAATTTTCTTCCGTGCGTCAGCTCCGCAAAGAAATAAAGAATAACACTTATCACAATGCTCGTTACAAACGATGTCGTATTATGCGAATTCAGACCGGTAACGCCTGTTATCCACGCAATCGCACTCATAACAAGACCCAGCGTTATTATATGATACGGCAGCTCGAACACAAACGGAGAACCGGTCTTTTCAGCCTTTCTCAGCCTCGTTGCAAGATATGCGAGTCCGAGATAGATAACGAGTATCACCGCAATCACCGTCATATTCCGCAGGCTGAATACCGTGAATATATCGTGCCGGTCCAAAACGCCGTCAACCGAATACATATCGTATGAATTGCCCGCAACAAAAGACCCCACAAACGAGAAAACAGTACCGAGCGGCGCTGCAAGCATAGCGAGCGAGAACATTTCTTCATTTGTAAGATAGCTTGTGACTCTGCCCATAACAATGCTTATACCTGCCGTTATGAACAAAGCAGCCACTATCATACCGAGCAACGAATATATAACGCTGTCCGCCGTTCTTCCCGCACAGGCGTTCACCATAACGCAAAAAGCGTACACCAGCAGCAGAACGATCACCGATGCAATCAGCATATAGCCTGCCACGCCGACAATATCCTTAAACAGCATCTTGTTTGTAGCTGCGTGAAGCTCTTGTATATTAAGGATACTGCCGCTTTTATCAAGCATTTCATCTATCTTGCTTGTGAGCGTAACTCCGCTCAGAGCCGCCATCGCCGTGCTCACAATACCGGTCAGCAGCAGCGGAAGGATGCATATCACAGAGCCTGAGATAAGGTCGGCAAAAAACCTCTGCGTAGTAGTAAGCGGAAGCGGCAGATACATATCACCGTCACATTTTTTCAGGTTGTAGCTGAACATTACGTTTGATACTACAATTGTCAGTATGAAAAGCACCACAGCCGATATTGCCAGGATAACTTCGCCCGTCGCCTTAACAACATCCACTGTGCCCATGGTTTTTGATACGCCTTCCTCAGTGATGGCTCCGCTGTTTATAAAATCATTGACAAATCCGGTGCAGAACATCATACATCCCGTAAACAGAAGCATATACATCGCACTGAACACAAACGACAGAATAAGCAGATTCTTGTTTTTGAAGATTCTGTATCTGATGTAGCTCCCGAAATAGCTTTTCTTACTTGTCAAGTTTTGAGCTGTCATATCCCTGTCCCTCCATCTCATAAATAAATATCTCGTTAAGCGTGAGCGGTATCACGTCGCAGAACTTCGCACCCTTTTCACGCATCACACGGCAGATCTCATCGCTGTCGCCGTTTACAATGAAGCTCTGTACACTGCCTATCGTATTTTCCGACAGGATTTCAAGCTCAGGGAAATCAGCGGCCGTCTTTGCATTGTCAAATGCTACCTGTATCTTATGGATACTGCCTTTTATGCTGTCAAGCTCACGGTCGAATATGACCTTGCCCTTATGAACAAGACCCACGCTGTCACAAAGCTCCTCTATCTCAGTCAGATTGTGCGATGAAATTATGACCGTGCTGTTATTCTCCGCCATAGCTTCAAAGAGCATTTTTCTGACGCTTATTCTCATAGTAGGGTCAAGTCCGTCAAAAGCCTCGTCCAGCAGAAGTATATCTGTCGATGCCGCAAGTCCGCACACGACCGCCGCCTGCCGTTTCATGCCTTTTGAAAATGTTGACATACGCTTGTTCTGCGGCAGATCTATCGCTTTCATAAGCCTTGCGAACTTCTCGTTTGAAAATGTCGGATAGAATATCTCGTACATTTTTCTCATATCCTCAGGTGTCATGTTCGCATACTGCTCAACATCATCGCTCACATAGAAAACTCTCTGCTTTACTCTTACATTATCGTATATCTTCTATCCGTCAACAGTCACATCTCCGCTGTCCTGCCTGTATATTCCTGCAAGGATACGCAGCAGTGTGGATTTTCCCGCACCGTTTGAGCCGAGCAGACCGTAGGCGCTTCCGCTCTCTACCTTAAGCGAAAATTCATCAAGCGCACAGAAATCGTCAAAATATTTCGTCACCTTTTCAACATTTATCATACTTTTCCCTCCTTGTTAACAACAGCGTCAACAGCCGCCTTCATCATCTCCCCGGTAAGACCGGATTTCACACCGTCCTCAACAGCCTTGCGAAACTCCTCCGTTGCCTTTTCAAGCACCGCAGAGGAATATTGCGACCGCTCAGCCACATAACTGCCCTTTCCGGGAAGCGAATATATAAGCCCTCTCTGTTCAAGCTGTCTGTAGGTTTTCTGCACCGTGTTCGGATTGATAGTAAGCGCCTTTGCGACCTCACGCACAGCAGGCAGCTTTTCGTTTTCAGCCATTTCACCGCCGATTATCAGCTCCGCTATTCTCGCCTCAAGCTGCTCGGACAAAGGAATGCCGCCCTGCAATCTTAAAGAAAACATATCACAGCGCCTTTCTCCTTAACTGTACTATCTATGTTGATACAGTTGTATGATAACATACATTTCCGCATTTGTCAACAGTTTAAAGCGATTTTTTTCCGACCCGACACGTTTTAATATCGGTCGGAAGCATACAGTTGTACAAACTGCACAATTTTCGCAATGACATTTCTACACCCGTATTTCATTTTTCACGAAAAATCTCTTGTAATTTTTCCAAAATCCGTATATAATGTATTTATCCGAATTTTTGATGAAAGGATAAAAGGATAAAACCATGAAAACTTACACTTGCAAAAACATACGAAACATAGCCCTCGCAGGACACGGCGGCAGCGGTAAAACATCCGTAGCGGAAGGCCTGCTCTACAAGTGCGGCGAGATTGAGAGAATGGGCAAAGTATCGGACGGCAACAGCGTCTGCGACTATGATCCCGAAGAGATAAAGAGAAAGATCTCACTCGGTACTTCGCTTGCTTACTGCCAGTGGAAAGACGTTAAAATAAATATTCTCGATACTCCCGGTCAGTTTGATTTTGCCGCAGGACTTTACGAAGGAATCAGCGCCGCAGAAAGCGTTGTAATAGCGCTTCCCGCAAAGGACGGCGTTCAGGTCGGCACCATAAAGGCTTACAGAGAGGCAATAAAGCACGGCAAGGCGACAATGTTCGTTGTCACCCGTATGGAAGAAGAAAACAGCAATTTCTACAAGTGCCTTGAGGAGCTTAAGACGCAGTTCGGTCCGTCCATATGCCCCATAGTCGTTCCCTTTGACAAGTACGGCACCGTTGAAAGCTACATAAACCTGCTTGAAATGAAAGCATATACTTATGACAACGGCATACCTACCGAAGTACCCATGCCTGCGTCGGAAAACCGTCTGAAAGGTCTGCGTGCCGCAATGGCTGAGGCTGTAGCCGAAACGGACGAAGAGCTTATGATGCGCTACTTTGAAAACGAGGGTGAGGATTTCACCGAGGCCGAGATAGTAAAGGGACTTCACGACGGTATACACAAGGGTTACATCACACCTGTTGTATGCTGTTCTGGCGACACTCTCGCAGGCATTGATATGATGCTCAACACCATTATATATATGCTCCCAAGCCCAGATGAAACAGGCGGCGAGCTTTGCGACGACGGCTCAAAAGTACAGTATGCGAGCCGTGACACGCTTGAAGCAAAGGTGTTCAAGACAGTAGCCGACCCCTTTGTCGGCAAGCTCAGCTATATAAAGATAGTCAACGGTACTCTTGCCGCAGGAACTGAAGTAGTTAACCGCACAACAGGCAATCTTGAAAAGCCCGGTAAGCTCCTGAGTATGCAGGGCAAGAAAACAGAGGATATGATTGAAGCCTACGCAGGCGACATAGTAGCCGCAACAAAGCTCAGTGCAAACACGGGCGATACGCTCACTGCGTCAGGCGATGAAACGGTATTCGCCGCAGAAAAATACCCCGTTCCCTGCTTCTTCAAGGCTATCTCCGCAAAGGATAAGAATGACGAGGGCAAGATAAGCAATGCGATAAAGCGTATGGTTGAGGAAGACAAGACATTAAGCTACGACCACAACCACGAAACGCATCAGCGTATATTAGGCGGTCTTGGCGAACAGCACCTTGATGCCGCAATTTCAAAGATGAAGGCTAAATTCGGCGTGGATGTAATAGTTTCCGACCCGATAATCGCCTACCGTGAATCTATCCGCAAAAAAGTACAGGCTGAAGGCAAGCACAAGAAGCAGTCGGGCGGTCACGGTCAGTACGGTCATGTAAAGATCGAATTCGAGCCTTGCGACAGCGACGCTCTTGTATTTGAGGAAAAGGTTTTCGGCGGAAGCGTTCCGAAGAACTATTTCCCTGCCGTTGAAAAGGGTCTTGTAGAATCGACAGCACACGGTGTACTGGCAGGCTATCCTGTCGTTAATTTAAAGGCTACTCTGCTTGACGGCTCATACCACCCTGTAGACAGCTCCGAGCAGGCGTTCAAAATGGCGGCTCATATCGCATACAAGCAGGGTCTTGCACAGGCACAGCCGTGTCTGCTTGAGCCTATCTGTCTTGTAAAGGTAATTCTTGACGATGCAAGCACAGGTGATATAATGACGGTCATCAACAAGCGCAGAGGCACTGTTCTCGGTATGAATCCCAGCGAGGAAGAACAGGGTATGACCGAGCTTGACGCTCAGATGCCTCAGTCCGAGATAACCGACCTTGCAACCGTTGTCCGTCAGATAACCAGAGGCTTAGGTCATTTCACTGCTCAGTTCGACCACTACGAGCAATTACCGCAGGCTCTTGAAGCCGACGTAATAGCCAACGCTCCCAAATTCTCCGAATACGAAGGCTAGGCGGCAATGTGCCGCTCCAAGTTCCGCCTTTAATAACGTTGTATATCTTTAAAGGACGGCAAAACGGCGGGAATGATTTGTAGTGCTGACGGCAAATCAAACGAAAATGCGGCAATGTGCCGCCCCAAATTCCGCCTTTAATAACGCTACATATCTTTAAAGGACGGCGAAACGGCGGAAGTTACACAAAGCAATAATCAATAAAAGCGGTTACAGTGATATGCTGTGACCGCTTTTTTATATTCTTGTCGTTAGCTACCCTCGCTCCGCACCAACCCTTCCAAAAAACGCACTATCCCTCGAAAACCGCCAACACTCTTGCCATATGAACGCTCTGTTGGTTTCGCATCCTTGCGAAACTCTGGGCGTTCAACTTCGGGCATCCATGCCCGTCCCTTGTCAAAGGTGAGCTTCTGTTGCTGAGCTTTGCTCAGCCAACTATTGAGAAATTTTCACACCAACACCACTGAAAACATTTTCCGTACCGGCAAGGTATTAATATTTTCGTAAGTGTATTAGTGCAACTGCTCTAACATTGACTCTTCAAAAAAACGCCACTAACCTGAGATATATGTACTAATATGCGGACGTGTAGCGTTAAGCGTCCCTGCATTGACAAGATATACAATGTTCAGGTGGTTATTCGAGTTTAGCCAACACCCCAGCGGGGTAAGGGTATGGGTAAGGAAAGAGGGAGCCAAGAGGGAGAAAACCTAAGGGACAGGGTATAGGGCTGAGCACTTACCTTTGGCAAGTGCTCAATCGTTTCGCTTTGCTTCACTGCGGCAGTCCAGCGGAGCTTTAGCGGAGTGCACGAGCCTTGCGTAAGCGAGGCTCAGACTTGTACCTGATCCCTTTGGTTGTCTCCCTCTTTCATATTGACAAGTGTACCCATTCGAATAGCGAACCCGAGAAGTGCTATCTCGCAAAAAGAACTATCGGTAGCTTGTTATCATAGATAAATACTAAAAGATATAGTAGAAGCACATCAACTACAAGACTTTTTCTATAATCTGAAATACGCACCTCATTTTGAGGTGCGTATTTCTGTTCCCGATGTTTTGATTGCGTCTTATTCTATAAATCCGAGTTCCTTTAAAGCTGTTTCAAATTCATTCTTATCCTTTACAGTTCCTATCAGATAACAGGTGTTGTTCTGAAGTCTTGAATTGACGGTAATGTAATCCGAGCCTTCCGTATAGCATATAGTAATGCCCGGTGCCGCATTTTTTCCGTCGCTTGTTATTACGGATATAAAAATCCTGTTTTTCCCGAAGCTGTTATCACGGTTGAAGCCTTGAATTTTGTATTCCTTGCCGTCAAGCGTCAAGGTTCCGTCCGCATATTCCCTGCCGTATATGTTGCGTAGGATTTTTGCGTTTACGCTTACGGTCTTGTGCGGTAATTGTTCGTACATATCAACGCTGTAGTCATTGTTAATATCAACAAAATCTCCCGTACAGCTTATTTCTTTTACCACTTCCGTGTTACTGTAGTTGATGATATTCTGTTCTTTAAGAACATTTTTCAGACTCTCGCTGTCGGTTGCAGGTCCTGCCCACATTGAACTGTCAGAGGAGTTTTGCGACTGCAATACGGTAATGATTGCACTGCCTGTTCCCTTTTCCAGCTTAACATTTACATCAAATGATCCTTCGTTGTTAAGCGAATGGATATTTATCACAGAGCCTCGTGAGCTTGCGGAATCAAGAGCATACTCTGTATCGCCTACTGCAATTTTTCCGCTTGCGCCTGTCACACCAAAAATGTTTCCGGTTAAAGTTGCGTCTATGCTGATTTCTTTGTGCGACAGCTTGTCAAAATCGGGATTATCGCTGTTTAACAGACTTATATCGGCAAACGTGCCGTTAATTTTGATAGCTTCCGATGTGCCGGTAAACAGAACTACCGTTGCCGCCCCCAGAATAACAATGATTATAACGCATAGTGCTATGATGATTTTTTGAAACTTTGACATAAAATTACCTCCGATTTTTTTAAATTATTTTTAATATGAGTTGCTTGCTTGTTTATTATCATAATATCATATTGCATATCAAAAGTCAAGCATCGGACAGGCTGTTACGGTAAAAGCAGGTGTGACGCACTTACGGCTTGTCGAAATAAGCAATCACAGCAAAAAGCGGCACAGCCTCCGCCATGCCGCTTTAAATTCAGATCAATACTCCGACAACTCATAATTATTCGGTGTCCTGTGCCATAAACCGTCCGTTTCTTCGTAAATCTCCTTAAACGTAAACTTACGGAAATTGATTTTGCACCTTCCGCCGTAATTTGCCTCGTACACCCATATACCGTCGGTATCAACAGAGTATATCGTGACATAGTGCGGATAGCCGTACTTTATGTTGTCATATGCGAGATAGTCGCCCGGACGGAACGTATCGGTCATCCACTTCTTCAGCGCCGCCTCTGTCCAGTTTCCGTCGGAACGATTCCTTATCGTGAGGGTATTTTCGCCCGTTCCGTTTGTTTTGCCGAAAAGATACTCGAACACCTCGATTGTAAATCCTGCACACTGTATGCCGGAATTATTCAGAACGTGACTTCTTCCTATAAGACAGGTACAGCCTGCTTCGTTGCCTGTTTCACAGTAGGAGTGGCAGGTACAAGGAGAGGTAAGGAGCGTGTTGTAATACTTGCCAAGCTGATAGCTGTGCCAGAAGTCATATATCTTCCTGTCCCACTTGCCTTCCATCATCTCATCAAGCCGCTTCTTGACAAGCGTTTCCATATTGTCCTGCTTGACGATTCTGAAAGTGCCTTTTGCAGTGCCTGTGAAATTGCCTTTGCCCTTTACAGTAACGGTAGCTGTTCCGACATTCACTATGTTTGAATATCCCGATATATAGTAGTCAACACCGAGAGCAAGCGTTTTGCCGTTGAATGTAACAACGGGCTGTGCGGTGACGCCCTGTCCCGTATATATCTGATCCTCACAGCTTATGCTTGCAGATGATATGGCGGCAGGCGCTATCTTGAACTGCGTTTTCTTTTCCGCACCTTCATATTTTCCCTTGCCTGTGATAACTGCCGTAGCTGTTCCTGCATTAGTGTTATCATAAGCGCTCAGAATATAGTCCGTTCCGCTTTTCAGCGTGACAGAGCCTATCTTCACTGTCACCGAGGGAAGCTGTGCCGTGCCGTTGTATGTGACTTTACCTATTGTGACAACAGCATTTTCAAACGCTTCAAGCTCGTTGCTTATGCCGCTGATAGTCGCTGTTCCGCCGTAATTGCCGATACCTGTAATAACTGCGCTGACGCCTGTGGTTGATTCTGTTACAGCTACCTTATAATCTTTGTCCTGCGTTAAAAGCACACCGTCGTAAATTACCGTTACGGTATAGCCCTTGCCGTCGGTTGACAGCGATAAAGACGATTTGGCATTTGCTATATCCGCTTTTGCCACATTGCATTTTACCGTGGTCTTGCCGCTGAAGTTGCCGTTTCCGCTTATTGTGAGTGTCTGCTCTCCCGCAGCGGTCGGAGCGGTAAAACTGTAGTCGCTGCTTTTAAGCGTGTAATTGCCGAATTTAGCGTTTATGCCGATCTTTACACCGTCCGGAGCATACGTTCCGTTTGCAGAAATCGAGGCTTTCGAAATATCCGCCTTTGCAATAGTGAAGCTCATTGTTACAGCGCCCTCAAGGCTTCCCTTGCCGCTGATTGTCACCTGAGCCGTACCCGCATTGACGTTGTTTTTATAGGAAAGCGTGTAGTGAGTGCCTTCCTTAAGCGTCACATTACCGAGCCTTACATCAACGTCGGATTTTATCGCACTTCCCGTAAACGTTGCGTTCTTCACGGCTATCTCCGTACTTGAAATATCCGCCTTTTCTATAGGGAACGTTACCGTCCTGCTTCCGCTGAGATGGTTTTTGCCCGTGACCACCACGCTTGCTGTTCCGATATTGACGTTGTCCTTGAATGACAGGGTATAGTCGCTGTCGCTTATAAATTGATAGCTGCCGTAGCTTACCACAACGTCGGGTCTTACCTGTTCACCGGTAAATACCGTATCGGGTACGGTTACCTCAACATCGTTTATCGCTCTTGCGGTGATTTTAAATGTCTTTGATACACTGCCCGAATAGTTTCCCTTGCCGTTTACGATGAGAGTTGCCGTTCCCGGCTCGGTGTTGTTTTTGTAGCTTACGGTAAAGTCCGTTCCGTTTTTCAGCGTCCTGCCGCCTGCTTTAACCGCAGGTACAGGCTTTATCGCACTTCCCGTATAGACCTTGTTTCCTGTTCCCGATACGGCTGTGGCCGATATTCCGAGCTTCTTTATTGTAAAGGTCTTTTTTACGCTTCCGCCGTATATGCCTTTTCCCGTTATCGTGATTGTTCCCGTGCCGGCATTTACGTTATTCGAGTAGGCAACGGTATAGTCGGTATTCTTTTTAAGCGTTGCGTTTCCGTATTTTACCGTAACCGCAGGGCTTAGTGTCGAGCCGTTGTATGTGAGCGAGTTGTTATATGTAATAACTGCGTTTTTTATCGGCTTTGCGTTTATCTTGAATGTAACGCTTTTTGTTCCGCTGAGCTTTCCCTTGCCCTTAACCGTAACAGTTGCCGTACCGATTTTCGTATTATTTTTATAACTCAGCGTATAATCAGTACCGTTTTTAAACTTATAGTTATTATACTTTACCGTAACGGCAGGCTTTTGCGCCTTCCCGTTATAAGTCGCTGACGGTACGGTGATTTTCAGCGTAGAAACAGGCCTTGCCGTTATGCTGAATGTCAGCGAACAGCTTCCGCTGTAGTTGCCTTTTCCTTTTATGTATACCTTCGCAGTACCCTTGTTTACGTTATTCTGATATGTAAGCGTGAAGTCCGTTCCGTTTTTCAGTGTCGTTGTTCCGTTCTTGATTTTCGGAACAGGCTTTATCTGCGAGCCTGTATAATACTGCGAGGCGATTTTATAAAAAGTACACTGCTTGTATATTATGGCAGGCTTGATTGTGAACGAACGCTTTACTGTTCCGCTGTAACTGCCCTTGCCTTTTATAATAACATAAGCCGTTCCTGCGTTTATATTATTCTGATAGCTTACCGTGTAATCTTTACCGTTTTTCAGCGTTTTATTCCTGTATTTTACCGTGATCGACTGCGTCTGCGCCTTACCCGTATAGGTCTTTGCCGTCAGCCCCGACACCGTACAGTTTGTTACCGCCGCAGCGTCTGCACTGCTTCCCGTAAAACAGCAGACGGCAGCCGCACAAAGCAGAGCGCATACAAATGCCGTAAACCATTTTACCGCCGTAATATATCTGCTTTTTGCCGTTGCCGCCATGATATTTGCCTTTCTCAGTGTCTGTTATCTGAATTCGATGTCATTCGGACCGCAGACTATGTTGCATTTGCCGTACTCCGCCGATGTTGTGGTGGTAAAGCTGTTGAGATTTATCCTTACGTTAGGATAAACGCACTTTGTCACCTGTACCGACAGCGTTTCCTTAGCATTGATTATTTTCTGTATTTCTTCTATCCTCGTTTTCAGAGGCTTCTTATCCATTCCCTTTTGCACCTTGAGCCTTATCGCAGATGAAATATACGCTTCCTTCTCTGCGTCAAGATGTTCGCCGTTCCTCTTCTTTTCCTGCAGGAATTCGATAGACGTGTTTATTTTTTCTATGTACTCATCGATTGCCGTACACTGCTTTTCGAGCGAATCCATCTCAAGCAGGAGGTTTGTGGTGCTTCCTACCGATATTATAGTAGGAGTATAGCTCTTGTTACCGAGCTGTGCCACCGCAAATTTTCCCATTACACTGCAATCTCCGCCCACAAGCGCACCGGGGTTCTTGGTGCAGTCAAGGTCGCCCTCTATCTTTATCCGACATCCGACAAGCGACGTGCTGGTAAGGTTTCCTCTTGTGGTTATGGTATCGTTTTCTCCGAAAGCAATATTGATATTGCCGTACTGCGACTGTATGGTGCTTGCAAAAACTCCGTTCTTGACGGTTATATCGCCCTGTGCGGTAAGTGTAGCACCGGTCACCATTCCCGATACGGTTATGGTTTTTCCTGCCGTTACCGAAAATCCCTCCTGCACACTGCCCTTGATGACAACATCACCCAGGAAGTTTATATTGCCCGTCTTTACATCTATGTCGGATGAAATCTGGAACGTGGTTACAACATTGAACCTTCCGCCCATATATACAAGGTTTCCGCTTTCTGCGGCGAACAGCTTGGTGCCATCTGCCGAAAGCACCGTGTTCGAACCCTGCGGTACAAGCGGAGGTCTGCCCGGACGTGGAGCAATCACCTGACCGTATACGTTCATACCTTCCTCGCCCTGCGTTTCGGGTACTATTTCGCATATAAGGTCATTTACTCTTACGTTTACTATAAGCCCGAGGTCACGATAGTCAACACTGCCGTCCTCCAGCTTTCTCGGCACCAGCTTCTTGTCTGTATCAAAAAGATTTTTTACCCTGCCGTTTTCGCCGTCAACCGCCGCATATCCGCTCGCTACCGTGAAGATCTTGTCGTATAACTTATTTGCCGCTATTTCCTCAAGAAGTTCCTCGTCTATTCCGTATACAACGTGTTCGTCCTTGAGTGCCTGCCGCATAGCTTCCACTGTTATATCCTTGCCGGAAAACTGCGGTGAAAATACGCACATATTCGCTTCCAGGTGGTTGTCGCTTACAACCACCTTTACCGATGCGTCTACATTCAGCGTAGGATTGTTTTCCTGCGGGCGTTGCATAGTCTTATTGTTAAGCTCGATGCCGTCAAGTGACGCAGTAGCTTCTTTTTCAAGTTCTATAAGCTCCGACATGGATATATCCGCCATTTTTTGTCTTTCCGTCTTTTCCATCGGTGTACCTTCCTGTCGTAAATCTATCGTGTCAATCGTGTCTGTCGTGTCATATAGTCTTGTTTCCCTTAAGACTTGACATTATCTCAAGCGAGCCGTCCGACGCATTGAACGATACCGTTCTGCCGTAGTTAAGTCCCGTGTCGGATGCGATTATAGGCACTCCGAGCTTTGCCAGCGCTTTTTTGGTGGCCTCAACGTTACGGTCGCCTATAGACATAGCAGGTGTTGTGGTAGCAAACATATTCGCTCCGCCTGCTATTTTTGCGGTTATTCTCGATGCCGCCGCACCGTTTTTTATCATGCTTTCATATAGAAGCTGTATGCCCGTATCGGCAAACTTGAATTTGTTCTTGTCATTCGGTATAGCGCTGCTGTCAGGCAGCATTATATGCGCCAGTCCCGCTATGCCGAGCACTTTGTCTATCATACATATCCCAACGCAGCTGCCAAGAGCATAAGTCACCAGTACATCCGGCGACTTGCACAGCTTCTGGTCGGAGATCCCCACGATTATCTTGTTCACTGGTCTTCAACCCCCAGTTTCCCAAGCAGAGTTCTCAGCGACTCTACCGTAGGTATAAGAAGCATATCGGATTGTATCTCAACTGAATCAATCAGAAATTGTTCGCTTATCATGAGTACCCTTTCATACGCCTCGGAAAGCTCCGTTGCAGGAACCGTCATTATAGCTCCGAGCATATCCGTTGTAAGCGCAGGTACCGACATATCAATGACCATACCGCTGAGATTTGCGATAGCATTGACATAACTTCCACCCATTATATTTCCTATTTCGCTCAGCACCGATATATCATCGGCACTCATCTCATACAGCGAAAACGAGCGTTCGCCCATAATACCCGTTACGATAGTTTTCGCAAACGCTTCTTCAAGCAGGAACATTATCATTCCGTCTGCGTCCCCTTTAAGCCGTATCAGTATTCCTACCACCAGCTTGTCGGGAGAGCCGAGCGACTCTATTGCATCAGCTACGTCCATAAGCCTTACCTGAGGCACCTGCATATCTATGCTCCTGCCAAGAAGCTGTGACAGCGCCGTTGCGGCATTACCCGAGCCGATATTTCCTATTTCCTTAAGCACATCAAGCTGTACCGGGCTTAAATCATCGTAACTGTTTATCATAATAGACCTCTGAAATTATTAATCTTATAGCTGTATATAACCGCACAGCCTGCCGGTATATCTACCGACAGACCCACGGTTAAAATTCAGGATCGAAGCATCGTGCCTTATCCCCTTAAGTTATTGGTTATACGCTCCAGCTCATCGGCTGTCTGTACGACCCTTGCGCTCATCTGGTATGAACGCTGTGTTTCGATAATGCGTACCATATCGCCTGCAATATCCGTATTGCTGCGTTCGAGTGCCATTCTTATCTTGTCGATACTCCTGTCGGCAACCGCCTCTCCCGACCTCTCTGTAGCAGTCATCTTGTTACTGCCGAGAAGTTCGAGTCCAAAGTTGTTGTCAAATGTGTACACACCTATCATTTTCGTAAGTGCCTCATAGTCCGGCTTGCTCGTACCTTCTATAAAGGGAACTGTAATGTGGTTTCCCTCATAGTCAAGCACAAATTCTCCGTTTGCGCTTACAAGCTCCCAGTGGTCGCCTATCTGCGACATCTGGAAATCGCCCGCTCTTGTGTAGTTTACATCGCCGTACTTATCCATTACCGCAAAGAAGCCTTCTTCTGTCGGTATGGCAAAGTCAAGGTCGTTATCGGTATATGTAAATACGCCCTCGCTGTACATAAGCTGAGTGCTGTGCACATATTCGCCGTGACCTGTCTGCCAGTCAGGCTCCGTATTTCTCTGTACCGTGTAGATACAGTCCGCAAAGCTCGGACGGGAAGCCTTGAAGCCCACCGTATTCACGTTTGCAATGTTGTTTGAGTAAACGTTAAGTCCTTCCTGCTGTGCAATAAGGCCCGTCTTACCCGTGTAGAATGCAATGTTCATGACATATCCTCACATCCGGTCATTTTACAGCTTGATTATCTCGCTTGCCGCTCTGCCGTTGATAGTATCCATATACTTCAGCACAGCACTGCTTGCTTCAAATAATCTCTGCGTTTCCATAAGAGAAGTAATCTCCTTGTTTGCGTCAACATTTGACTTTTCAAAACAGCCCTGGATAATATCATATTTCTCGCCTTCGGGTATCGTCATATCCCCGTCATAAGAAAACAGGTTGTTTCCTACCTTTGTAACGTCTGCGTTTTCGGGTATGTAGCTGAGCCTCAGCTTTTCTATGACCTCGCCGTTTTCGTTCAGGATATTACCCTCGTTGTCAACAATGAAATCATCGTTTCCGATATATATCTCACCGTTTTGACCGAGTACACGTCCGCTGTCGTTAAGGCATAAATAGCCTTCTCCGTCAAGCTCAAACTGACCGCACCTTGTCTGATATACATTTCCGTTAGTACCCTGTATATTGAAATACACGTTTCCCTGAATACCTATATCAAACGGGCTTTCGGTAAACTCAAAACTGCTCTGCTCAAGGTTGCTCTTGCTTGTATCAACATACGTCTGCACGAATTTGCCGCTTGTCTTTCTGCGGTTGCTGACAAGTATAAGCTCCTCCTGAAAGGTGTTCATTCTTATCTCGTCCTTCTTGTAGCCCGCCGTGTTGATATTCGTTAGATTATTCGAGATAGCGTCAAGCGACCTCTGGTGGTTAAGCATGGATTGCGTCAGATTGTAAAATGCTCTCTGCAAGTTTTTTCACCTCCTTTCGTAAAGCGTGATTTTCCGTATTATAAGCGAGCCGGTAAACCTCCGACCCCTTGATTATATCATATCAGTTTTCACATAAATATGCAAGCCTTTCAGCCGTTTATATAGCTTTCCAGCTTGTTTTTGAGCGTCAGCATAGCCTTTGAATGTATCTGGCATACTCTTGACTGCGTAATGCTCATAACTTTGGCAATCTCTGAGTATTTCAGTCTTTCGTAGTAATACATTGTCACTACCTGCTTTTCCTTTTCGGGAAGCGTGGCGACAGCGTCAGCTATTACCTGCTTTTTTTCACGCTCATACATTTTTGCGTCGGCGGTTTCGCTTGATGCCGAAATATTTTCGTCAAGATTATCCTCGTATAAAAGCTCCTCAAACGACAGCGTTATCATTCCTGCCGTATTCGCCATCAGCTTTGAAAGCTGTGCGGTGGTCATATTCATACTTTCTGCAAGCTCCTCGTCTGTAGGAGTACGGCACAGCTCGGAATTAAGCCTTGCAAAATTATCGTCAAGCTGTTTTGACAGCTTTCTGAGCGTTCTCGGAACTCTGTCCAGCTTTCGCAGATAATCAATAACAGCGCCCTTTATCCTGATACCTGCGTATGTTTCGAATTTTACATTCTTCTCGGGATCGAAGCCGTCTATAGCCGCCATAAGCGCAATAACGCCTTCGTTTATAATATCGTCGCTTTCCGCATATCCGGTGTAGATATTACGCATTGATACCGCTATCATTTTGACAAGATCCATATACATCAGCACGATTTCGTTCCTGACGTTCATATCGCCTGTCAGCCTGTATTTTTCAAGAAGCTCGTTCAGCCGCTCCTTGCTCTGCACTGCCATAGAACACTCCTTTCCCGGATATTTCCGACCGTGCGGCGTTTACATCGCTATATTGCCTATAGCCTGTATCTGCGCCGTATTGTCGATTTCGCTGTAGGACAGCACCGTTATATTCGGTATGAACTGGTCTATCAGTTTCTTGAAATATATTCTTACTATCGGAGAGGTCAGTATGATTATATTCGGTATAACATCCTTTACCTTGTCTATTTCTCCGCTTGTTATGTTGACGATTTTCTGTATAAGGTCGGGATCCATCGCAAGATAGCTTCCTGCTTCGGATTTCTTTACGCTTGCAACTATCGTATCCTCGACCTTCGGGTCAACGGTAATTACTCTCAGCGAGTTTGCCTCCGCAAAGCGTCTTGTTATGGTACGCTTGAGCGCCTGTCTTACATATTCCGTTACAATATCAATGTCCTTGAGCGCACCTGCGTGGTCGCCAAGCGTTTCGAGGATAGTTTCCATATCCCTTATCGGAACGCCCTCACGCAGAAGCAGGCAAAGCACCTTTTCGAGATAACCGAGAGAGATAGTGCCTGGTATAAGGTCGTCGATAAGAGTTGGGTTGGTCTGCTTTATGTTGTCCACCATCGTCTTTACGTCCTGACGTGACAAAAGCTCACTGCAGTGCTGCTTGATGACCTCTGACAGATGAGTTATCATTACGGACACAGGGTCGATAAGCGTATATCCCGCAACGTCAGCCATTACCTTCTTGTCTGCGCTTATCCACTTTGCAGGGATACCGAATGCAGGCTCAACGGTGTCTATGCCGTCAACAGGGTTTACCACATCTCCGTTGTCAAGCGCTAAATAGTGGTCGGAAAGAATTTCTCCTCTTGCGACCTCCTCGCCCTTTATCTTTATAACATACTGGTTCGGGTTTATTTCGGGGTTGTCCGTCATTCGTACCGACGGTATTACCATACCCATATCCATCGCAAACTGCTTACGGAACATTACCACACGGTCGATAAAATGACCGCCGCTCTTTTCGTCTACAAGATGCAGAAGGCTGTAGCCGAACTCCATCTCTATCTGTTCAACATTCAACAGCTTGAATACATTGTCAATATCCCTGTAATAGTCATTGTCTGAGGTCGGCTGATCCTGCATCTTTGCAAGCGTTTCACGTTCAGCCTGAGCGGCAAGAGCCGCCTCTTTCTTCGCCTTCGATTTTGATAATCTCCAGCCGAATATAAACAGTGCCGCACCGACGCCGAGAAGTATCAGCTTCGGGAAGCCGGGGATAACCATAAGAGCGGCAATAACAATGCCGGCTATCATCATTACGTTAGGCTGAGAGGTAAACTGCCTTTTAATATCGGCATTGAAGCTGTCCGTGCTTGCCGCACGGGTAACTACCATACCTGTAGCAACGGAGATCATAAGTGCAGGAATCTGCGAGCAAAGACCGTCACCGACTGTTGCCAGCGAGTAGGTGGAAAGCACAGAGTTTATATCCTGCCCGTGCATAATACCCAGTACCGCACCGCCGATAAGGTTTATGAGCGCCGTGATGATAGAAATTATAGCGTCGCCCTTTACAAACTTCGTAGCACCGTCCATTGCGCCGAAGAAGTCGCTTTCACGCTGTACTTCCGCACGGCGTATCTTTGCCTCTTCATCTGTTATTGCGCCTGTGTTAAGGTCTGCGTCAATAGCCATCTGCTTACCGGGCATAGCGTCAAGGGTAAATCTTGCCGCTACTTCAGATACACGCTCAGAACCCTTGGTGATAACAAGGAAGTTTACTATTACTATGATTACGAATATGATAAATCCGACAATAGCGTCACCGCCCATTACGAATTCACCGAACGTCTTTACGACCTCGCCGGCATAGCCTTTTGAAAGTATTCCTCGTGTAGTCGATACGTTCAGCGACAGTCGGAAAACCGTTGTCAGAAGAAGTACAGTCGGGAATATCGAAAATTCAAGCGCTTTTTTTATGTACATCGTCATAAGGAGTATGACGAGAGAAAGTCCTATATTTATTATCAGAAGAAAGTCCAGTATCGGAGTCGGCAGAGGAATGATAATCGCAAGCACGATAAAAATAACGAATACCGCAAAAACATTCGTCATCATCTTTTTAACCATTCGCACCGCTCCTTTCTTGTTCTTTCTCTTTCTCTGTCCGGACTTTGCTTGTCCGTATTTTATAATTATTTATAATCGATCCATGCAAAATTTGCACTAACACTAACCTTGGCTCCCTTGCTAAAGGGAGCTGGCTTGCGGCAAGGCACAAATCCATGAAAATTACCGCTTAATGAGATAAGTCAAACCTTCAAATAGCACTTACTTTTTCTGCCGTCAAGACTGAGGGATCGCTTGAACTGTCCCAGCTGTCTGCAATATCGTTGCAAAGCTCGCACTGTCTCTCGCCAAGAACATCAGCACAATCGTTAAACCCCGCCGTTTCGCCATCTGTCGCCAAATCGCAACATTTCCAAAGGCGGAATTTGTTGCGGCTCACAGCCGCAAAGGCGGAATTTGCTGCGGCTCACAGCCGCAAACACCTCACTGTTTGCCTATCGTTCTCTCGGAGGCAACGTCTTATGTTGTTCTTCATAAACCATCGCCAGCACCTCTGCTACCGCAGTGTAAAACTCTCTCGGTATTTCCTGACCTATGTCTACCGCCTCGTAAAGCCCTCTTGCGAGCGGACGGTTTTCAGTGATATATACATTATGCTCCTGCGCCACTGCAACTATCCTCAGTGCCAGTGAATCTGTACCCTTTGCCACAACAACAGGCGCTCTGTAGGCTGTCTTGCGGTCATATTTAAGAGCAACCGCATAGTGAGTAGGGTTACGGACAACCACATCTGCGGACGGCACTTCCTGCATCATACGCTGTTGTGCCATTTCCTGCTGTTTACGCTTTATCTTGCCCTTTATCTGCGGGTCACCTTCGAGCTGTTTGTACTCGTCCTTGACCTCCTGCTTTGACATCTTGAGCTTTTTCTCAAATGACCACCACTGGAAAACATAGTCTGCCGCCGCCACAAATACAAGCATAACGAATATCGTTACAATAAGGCTCATCGCCGTTTCGCTTATATATGCAACTATCTTTATCACATCTGTATCTATCAGCTTTTTGAACTCGTTTATTCTGTCCATTACCTGAAAGTACAGTATAGCGACTACTACGATTATCTCGATAAGTCCCTTTACAAGCCCCACAAGCGCCTGCATCGAAAACAACCGCTTGATACCCGTAAACGGATTCAATCTGCTGAATTTCGGCTTCATCGCCTCCATACTGAAAAGTCCCTTTGTCTGAACGATTACGGGCAGTACGCTCAGTACAACCCCCACCGCCAGTATCGGACCTACGGTACAGACGCAGATTATAGCCACCTTCCAGAATACGCTCATCGCAAACTCTATGGTATTGCCCGTTTTGTCAATAGATGACATCGACTGCTCCATAAAGTTTAAAAGCATCTGGAACATATAGTTTCCGAATATCGCAAGAAATGCGAATATTCCCACCACGAAAACCGCAACCGCAACTTCCTTGCTCTGCAGTACCTCGCCCTTTTTTCTGGTATCCTTACGCTTTTTCGGGGTGGCTTTTTCGGTTTTTTCTTCGCCTGCCATTTACCCTCCTAAGAACCCATCATGCCGAGCAGACCGTAGAGGTTCTGCCACATAATGCCCATCAGCTTTTCGATGAAGTCCGACATAGGCTGAGCCATTATCAGCACCGCCGCAAGACCGATAAGCACCTTAAGCTGAATGTTCAGCGCAAAGATATGAATTGACGGTACAGCCTTCATCAGCACGCCAAGACATATTTCGGTGATAAACTCGATAGCGATAATCGGTGCGGCGAGCTTTACCGCCAGCGTAAGCACGGTCGAAAAGTACGTCACCAACGCCCACGGCACGTCCGCAGTGAATCCAGAAAATCCTATCGGAAGCGTTTCATACGATATATGAAACAGCTTTATATATGACAAGTGTCCATTCGTCAGAAAGAAATACAGAATGAACATATAGTAATAAACGTTTGCAAAAAGGGGCATCGACACACCGGTCGCAGGATCCATCGCTCTTGCCATAGACAGACCCGTCTGATAGTCGATAAGCTCACCTGCGGAAATAGTCACCGCCAGTATGAGATTCACCATAAAGCCGAGTATAAGCCCCAGTCCCAGCTCCTTCATCATATCGAACAGCATCATGAATATGCCGGTCGGCTCATATTTTATATTCCCCATGGACGAGGCAAACAGCACAGCAAGCGCTATCGTTGTGCCTGCTCTCAGCCTTACGGGAAAATTTGAACGGCTGAATATAGGGTTAAAGCTGAATATTCCCGACACCCTGCACATTATCAGCAGAAAGCCGAGAAAATTATTCAGAATCATATCCCACACATCGCTTAGCGTCATGTTGCACCAACCGTTGCCATAAGACCGAATATGTAGTTGAAGAACTCTATACAGCTGTTCATCATCCACGGGCCGAATAACAGCAGTACGATTGCCACCACTATGGCTTTGGGAGCAAACGAGAGCGTCTGCTCGTGTACCTGCGTTGCCGCCTGTAATATCGCTATGATAAGACCTATCACAACTGCGGCTATTAAAACAGGGAGGCCTAATTTAAGCGCAAGAACAAGTGCGGCGGTAAAGACCTCCATTGCTATATCCTGTGTCAGATCAAGCCCTCCCTTCAAGGAATATTATGCTACAAATTATACGAGTTGACAATCGTTCCGACCATCAGCTGCCAGCCGTCTACAAGCACGAAAAGTATTATCTTGAACGGCAGCGAAATCATCGCCGGCGGAAGCATCATCATACCCATTGCCATAAGCGTCGACGATACTACAAGGTCGATAACAAGGAACGGTATGAATATCAGAAAGCCCATCTGGAACGCACGTTTCAGCTCGCTTACTATAAAAGCGGGAATTACTGTTTCAAAGCCCAGCTTCTCGCTGTAGTTTTCAAGTGTTATATTGTCTGTCGCACCGCCTGTGACATCACTCATGCTCTGACCCTTTAAATCAAGGAAAAACTTCATATCGTCATTCGTGGTCTGCTTGAGCATAAAAGTCTTGAGCGGCTTTCCTGCGGCGTCAATAGCCTGTTCCATTGTCATCTCGCCTGCCGCATACGGCTGATATGCCGTTAAGTTTATCTCCGAGAAAACAGGCCACATTATGAATATCGTAAGGAAAAGCGACAATCCCGTAAGCACCATATTAGGCGGCGTGGACTGCGTCTGCATTGCCGTTCTCAGAAAGCTGAAGCAGATAATGATCCTCGCAAACGAGGTCATCATCACAAGCAGTGACGGTGCAAGCGAAAGCACGGTCACAAGCAGTATTACCTCAAGCGACTGCGAGCCGTCTACCCCGATAAGATCCTTCATCACCGACGAATCCGCCGACTGCGTACCGCCCGAGGTGTTTGCCGAAGCCGTATCGCCGATACTTGTTGTCGTACCTGCGTTGCCTGACGCATTGTTATCCGCCGCAAAAGCCGTTACACTGCACAGCACACCGATAAGTGCGATACATACCGTTAAAGACACGATAAAGCGGATAAAAATCCGCTTGTTGTCGATAAACATTTTTCTAATCGTAAGACCAAAAGCTCTTGTCATTTCGACTCCGTGTTCCTCTCGTCAGAATTTTTGTCGTCGGAATTTGTTCCGTCATCGGTTTTGCGAACATCGGGAAGCTCATCGCCGCAATCCGATTCTTCGTCACGGCTGGCTTTCTTCCCTCTCATATTCTTTATGTTTTTAGCCATTGCGTCACTGAAGGCGGCGAAGAAGTTATCCTGCTTTCCGCTTCCCTCAGGATAAAGTTCAGACATATATTCTTCTTCCGTAATCGACAGATCCTCGATCTTGTCTATCCTGCCGGCAGTCACGCCAAGCACCATACACTTTCCTGCAACGCTTACGACAACCACCGATTTTTCACCGCCGAGCGAGGCACGGTCAAGCACCTTGAGCCGTTTTCCGCTTACGCTCAGTATCCCCTTGTTTACCTTTCTCAGTATCCAGAAGAACAGAAAAATCAGTGCAAGTACGCCGATAAGCGCACATACAAGCTGTACGTATTCCATCAATCAAGTATTTTCTTAACGGTCTGAAGTATTCTTTCAGCCTTGAACGGCTTTACGATGAAGTCAAGTGCGCCGAGCTTGATAGCCTCTACTACCATAGCTTCCTGACCCATAGCACTGCACATTACGACCTTTGCGCCGGGATCCATAGCCTTGATTTCCTTGAGTGCCTCGATACCGGTCTTGTTGGGCATTGTTATGTCCATTATAACAAGGTCGGGCTTCTCTGCGGAATATGTCGAAACCGCTATTTCGCCGTCAGCCGCCTCAAGTATATTTGTGTAGCCGTTTGTCGTAAGTGTGTTGCGGATAAGCATACGCATGAATGCCGCATCGTCTACAAGTAATATCTTCTTATCCATAAGTGTAAGGTTTCCTTTCGTATCCCTGTTTTATTATATGTTATTCGCCTTTACCGAGGCTGTCCATAAATTTCGATTTTACTATTTCCGTTATTCTTACCGCAAAGTTATCGTCTATAACAACAACGTCACCCCTTGCGATGAGGTTTCCGTTTACCATAACGTCAACGGGTGCGCCTGCCTGTCTTTCAAGCTCTATGATAGTACCCTGCGAGAATTCAAGTATATCCTTGATTTTCTTCTTTGTCGAGCCTATCTCGACAGAAATCTAAAGCGGTACGTCCATAAGGAGCTGTAAGTTTTCCTTCTGCTCCGAGCCGAGCGGAGCTTCAAAGCTCTCAAACTGTGCAAGCTGGGCATTACGGTAGTTTACTGCCGGCTGAGGCTGCATAACAGGCTGTACCGGCTGACCATACATTGCCGGATTCATTGCCGGATTCATAGCAGGATTCGGGTATCCGTAGTATCCCTGCTGTGCATACATATCCGCCTGCGGCATAGGAGCCGCTTGCTGAACAGGTGCCGCCTGCGGTACAGGAGCAGCCGCCTGCTGAACAGGTGCCGCCTGCTGAACGGGTGCCGCTTGCTGAACAGGTACCGCCTGCTGAACAGGTGCCGCTTGCGGTACAGGAGCCGCCTGCTGAACAGGTTCTGCCTGCGGAACAGGCTGAGGTGCCGGAGCAGGTGCAGGTTCTGTCACGATCGGTTCTGGAGATGTCGCACCGCCGATCATTCTGTCGGCAAGCGTTGCCGCAAGATCTATATCAAGCACCGATATAAATTCCGATTTTATAACACCGTCAATGGTAAGGTCAAAATTGATAGCGGCAACCTTATCCGTCTGCTCATAATTCTGCAGGTCGGCAATATTTATCTCGCTGAGAATGTACGGAGTAGGTGTCGATATATCAATACCCATACCCAGAAATTCCGATAGAGCCGTCGAAGAAGCTCCCATCATCTGATTCATTACTTCGCTTACCGCACTGATGTTCAGCTCATCAAACTCAAAATCAGGAGATATAACGGGCGGTTTGCCCATAAGCTGATTAAGTATCAGCTGTACATCGTCCTGCTTTAAGATCATCAAGTTTGAGCCGGAAAGCCCTTTTATGTACTCGATCTTTACGCATATCGCAGGTTCAAGTCTGTCGTAGTTAAGCTCTGATGCCTGAATTACGGTTACCTTCGGCGTAGTGATCCACACTTTGGCGTTGAGCAGCTCGGAAACTGCGGTAGCCGCACTTCCCATACTGATATTCATTATCTCGCCGATAGCGTCAAGCTGCATCTCCGACAGAGTGGTCAGTTTTCCCATTTGCCTTACCTCAATTCTTTAATATATTATCAATCCTGAACGCTTTCTTTCCGTTCAGTGTACCGAGCTTTCCGTCAAACCAGCAGGTGCTTCCCACTTTAAGCTGTACGTTGTCGGTAATCGGCTTGTTCAGCGGTATTATGTCATTTACCTGCAGATTCAGAACGTCACGGAGCGTGAGCACTGTATCGTCAAGCACCGCCGTAACAGTAAGCTCCGACTGTGAAAGCGTTGACATAAGGTTTTCCTTACGCTCCGTTTCCTTAGTGGGACTTCCTGCCCTTTTGCCCGAGCTGAACTTAGCCGAGAATTTCTTCATTATCTGATCCATAGTAATTGCCGACATACAGAACGACACTATGGATTTTGAATCGTTTACCGTTACCTCCATCGCAACGATAATCATTGTTTCGTCGGCGTCTGCGGCGGATATTACCCTTGAGTTTGTTTCTATTGATTCCAGCTTCGGCTTGGTATCAACATATCCGTCCCACGCCTGCGACATAATCGAGGTAAAGCGTTCAACAATGCTACGCATTACGTTTATCTCTATTTCCGTAAAATCTCTGTCGGTATCATAATATGTTCCTCTGCCGCCGAGCATACGGTCGATCATTGTAAAGGTAAGCGAGTTTGACAGCTGTAAAATCGCATTGCTTTCCTCAATATCATCGTCCTCTATGCCGAGATCGACAATACCCATTATCGTATAATCCGGAAGAGCGTTGCTGAACTCAAAATACTTCTGTTCCTCTATGCTTGCAAGCGAAACCTTGCAGTACAGCCTTAACAGACCTGTTATGTAAGATGAAAGATGCCTTGAATAATTCTCGAATATCCTCTCAAGTATCTTTATCTGTTCCTTAGTGAACTTCTTCGGAGTACGGAAGTCATACTCCTTGATTTCTTCCTTTTCTTCATGCGTGTCAAGCGATGCGGTATCTCCGCCTGAAAGTACGCTTGACAGCATTGCGTCTATTTGTTCTTGCGTAAGGGTATCAGCCAAAAATTCGCCCCCCTTTCTGTTTTCTCTTATTCTGACGTTTCGGTCGGTGCCGATGTCAGTATATCTGTAGGAATGCCCGTATATGACGGCTCGTATTTCGGTCCTGCGGCGTTTGTGCTGTTGTTGCCGTCGCCCGGGTTGCTGTCATACTTGCTTTCCATATTGTCGATTATTTCGTTTACAACGTCACTGTTGACGTCCGAGCTGTTGCTGTCATTACGCTCATAAGGATCGGTGTTCGCACCGTTCAGCCTGTATTCGTATTTCAGAATATCGTCTATGACAGCCTGTGAGGTAGTGTCAAGCTGTGCTCTCACTATCATAATCTCTACACGTCTGTTCGTCGCTCTGCCCTCAGCTGTTGAGTTGTCGGCAATAGGCGTATAGCACGCTTTTCCTTCTACAGTGAACTTCTCGCTGTCAACACAGCGGTTGTAGTCCATATATTTTACAACGCTTGACGCTCTTGCCGCCGACAGATCCCAGTCGTTCACATCGGATACTGCCTTTGCAGTATGACCGGATACTTCGCAGGATTTTATATACTTGTTGACCGCCTTTATACCGGGCATGAACTTGTTGAGTACCTGCTTGCCTTCTTCCTTCAGCACCGCACTGTTGCCGTCAAACATTATCGTATTGTTGAACCGGATAAAGATTCTTGTCGGTGTCTGCTCAATATACACATACTGACCAAGATCGTTTTTATCCGTTGTTGTCTTTAAGAAGCTGTAAAGCTGATTGAAGTCGGAGGGAAGACCCTCTGTCTGTTCGCTTGTAGTGCCGCCGTTCTGAGTGTTTGGAGGAGCCTCGGCATTACCGTTCGTATCGGCAGCGTTATTCTTCGGCTGTTCGTCCATTACGAAGGGGTTTATATAGCTTCCGCTTGACGTAAAGGATTGATATATGTACTGCCATTTCGTTTCGTCTACCGATGATGCAGAGTACAGCAATACGAAAAAGCACAACAGAAGCGTAACCATATCGGCATAGGTATCAAGCCAGTTACCTTTTTCTTCGCCGCCTCCGGCTCTTCTTTTCGCCATTTTTCTCCACCGCCTTTCTTCTGACGCTTAACCAATATATTGTATCACATTTCAGCGATTATTTCAACACTAAATTCCTTTTGCTTCAGCCGTAATTCCCGTCCTGTCGGAAACAGGCGGATATTGTTACTTGCCGCCCTTCTTCTTTATATCAGTCTGTGCAAGCATAAATTCGAGCTTTTCCTGAATAAGTCTGGGGTTTGAGCCGGCCGCAATCGACAGCACGCCTTCTTCTATTATCTGCATACAAAGAAGCTCCTGCTCGTGACTGTTCTTCAGCGATGATGCAATCGGCGCAAACAATACGTTTGAGAACAGCGAGCCGTAGAAGGTCGTGATAAGCGCAACCGCCATACCGCTTGACAGATTGCTTGAGTCAGCGCCCATACCTTTAAGCATATTTACAAGGCCGACAAGAGTACCCAGCATTCCGAATGCGGGGAATACAGACATACCTTTTTCAAAGAAAAGTCTGCCTCTTTCGTGACGCTCACACATAAAGTCTGTTGCGTCGTCAAGCATACTTTTTACTTTATCAAGGTCGTTTGCGTCTACTATCAGCATAAGGCTTTCCTTGAGGAACGGATCCTCACACTTGTTCGCACTGTCTTCAAGCGAGATAAGACCTTTTGTTCTGGCGATCTTTGCAAATTCAACTATCTGCTCTATGTAGCTTTGCGGATTGAATTTTTTAGGGAACAATGCCAGCTTCAGATACTTCGGCAGATTTTTAAGGTATGAGAGCGGGAACGAGGCGAAAAGACAGCCTATAGTACCTCCGACGGTGATAGCAAGCGAAGGTACATCTATGAACCAGTCAAGCTGACCGCCGTTAAATATACCGAATGTAACCAGACCGAATGATACTACCCAGCCTATGATGATCGTAATATTCAAAATAACTTCCTCCTGTAAGGGTTTATATAGCACAGCCAACGGCTGTAATATTCACAATTTATATGCTTCTCTCGAGACGCTGACGTCTTACAGACAGCCTGTATTCCTTGATGAGAGAAAGTATCTCGTTCATCGACTGCTCAACTATGTATGAATGTCCCGTGCTTGTTGTGATGACGGTATCCGGGTTTTCAGTCACTATTTCGATAAGATCGGGATTAAGCATAAACTTTTCCCCGTTGAGCTTTGTAAGTATTATCATATATTTCCTTCCTTTGCAGTATCGTCCGCACTGTAATTGATTCCGTCGGTATGAATACGCAGATACAGCCGTTTATCATAACCGTTCAGGCATAATATAACGGGCATTCCGGCGGAGCTGACGCTCCGCCTGCCCTTATAAACTTGAATTTATATCGCAGAAACCTGCAATTTCCGCCAAGCTCTTGGCTTTTGATGAACGCTCTGTTAGCTTTGCTTGTCAAAAAAACTTTGCACTAACATTACCTGCTTTTCGTAGGGGAGGGGCTTGTGTCAAGAGTAACATGGTTTACACTTTGTGCA
>OJUG01001448.1_pt1 | contig 30032 bp, 28 predicted proteins | sample 1599841 | NCBI WGS metagenome assembly OJUG01 (sample SAMN04168659, study PRJEB22393) | human gut metagenome | biome: human gut microbiome; feature: stool | host: Homo sapiens | collected 2014-05-12 | reverse complement strand
CGAGATCTACACTCTTTCCCTACACGACGCTCTTCCGATCTATTAAGAATATAGGAAATTGTATTTATTAATGGAAGTTTAACGAAGATGAAACTCAAATTAGAGAAATATATGATATTCCGGAAAATGAAGTTATCATTGCTTTTGTAGGAATAGGATACTATGATGAGGAAAGTTATTGCATAGCAGCACAGAGAAAGTAATAACAAAAGCGTTTCTGCAATTTGGAAATAACAGGAGAGATATATGTTTAACAAACAGCTTTTAAATAAAATATTTTTAAAAGATGAAAATGCAGATGATTATATTATTTTTAATCATAGCGATAAAACATGGGTTATGCCGGTAGCCAATTTAGAACCGGCACTTGACATGTACCAGCCATCATCGTTTAAAGGCAAAGTGCTAAAGGCAATTGTCAAATCATTTTATAAAAATCAGATGATTGTAAAAAAACTTGGTTGCCAGATAGAAAAACTGAGAATCAGTGATGTCGTGGCTGAAAACATAAATAAATTAAAAGAAAAAAATGTATATCTTGCAGCATATATGGGAGATACCAGTTCGGTTCAAAATAATAAATCCACATTACAGATTTATAATGATGAAAAAATCATATGTTACGTCAAGGTGACAGAAACTGACAGTGTATCAGAAACATTTACTAAAGAAATACAGGTTTTAAAGTATTTGGAAGAAAAAGGAATAGAAAATATTCCAAAAGTGTTGTGCAACAAACATGTTGATAAAATGCATATTTTCGCACAATCTACAGAAAAAACATTTAATGAAAATGTAAAGTTAAACTTTGATGAAAAGCATTTAAACTTTGTAGATGAAATAGTTAAAAAGACTGCAAAGGTTTGTAAAGTTGAAGATACGGACCTGTATAATGAGATATTATTTTTAAAGGAAAATCTTTATAAAAATATATCTGATGAATATAGCGATATTATAAAAAGAGCAATTGAAATAATAGAGAAAGAATCTGCTGATTATGGTATAAAATGTAGTTTTAGTCATGGTGATTTTACTCCGTGGAACATATATTACAGAGACAATCAGATGCAGGCATTTGATTTTGAATATTCAAGTTATAATATGCCGGCGTATATAGATATTTATCACTATTTAACACAGTTATCGTTGCTTGGATACAATAGTGGTGTAAAAAAAGCTATATCTATATATGAAAAATACAAGCCTATGATTGAACAAAAAGATGAATGCTGCGATTTTTCGTATATATGTTATTTGGTACATATTCTGGCTTTTTACTTTATGAGAACAGATTATGTTAGGGACATAAGTGACATCAATTTTAGCGGTGAGCGTATTGGTGTTTTAAGATATTTGCTTGAAAATACATCACAAATCCACAAGGATTAAGGAACTGAAAATGACACAAAGTGAGATAATTAAAATACATATAGAACACATACTTCGATACTCAGGCAAGTTTATTCGTATTGCAATAAGGTCATGGCCTGTTATTCTATTGCTAATCTGCTGTAGTTTTGCTGCAATGGTTTTATATGAAAAAATCAGAAAAAGAAAAGTTTATATTTATAGAAAAATTACAATAATAATTTCTATAGTATACATATGGGTTTTGACGTATATGGCAATTGGTGCAAGAAGAATAGGAAGCATACGCAACATAGATCTGATCCCCTTTAATAAAGAGGGAGGATTTGTATACATTGTATTCTATGCAACAATAAATTTACTTATTTTTCTGCCTCTTGGAGTGTTGCTGCCTGAGTTGTTTAAGAAAATGCGAAAGTTAAGAAATACAGTTTGGGTAGGCTTCGGGGTAAGTTTGTTTATTGAGATAGCTCAATATATGTTGGCATGTGGAGATTCCCAGACAGAAGATATTATAATGAACACATTGGGTTGTTTTGTTGGATACAAGTTATGGAATGCGTTTGATAAAAAGAGAGTACACAAACAAAATTAAAGCTAAATTTTGCTTTAAAAAAAGAACATTTAAAGCTCTTGGTATATAAGAGACCACTGGCATAGTCTAAAAAAGGTACTTAAATAAAGTTTGAAGGTCTAAAAAGGCTTGTGCAATAAATCATGGGAGGAACTCGTTTTACTGTTGTATTTGCTTAAAACAAATATATAATGTAGAATGAATGAGAAGAAAGGAAAAAATAATATGGAAAAGGAAAAGATATCAATTATTGTTCCATGCTACAACGAGCAGGAAGTTTTATATATTTTGTTTGCAGAACTACAGAAAGTTACTGCACAGATGTCCAAATATGATTTTGAACTGTTGTTTGTAAATGATGGATCAAAAGACAAAACATTAGATATATTAAAGGAATTGGCCCAAAAGGATGACAGAGTTGTGTACATGTCATTTTCCAGAAACTTTGGAAAAGAGGCAGCAATGTACGCAGGATTTACCAACGCCACAGGAGATTATGTTGTGGTTATGGATGCAGATATGCAGGATCCACCATCACTTCTTCCTGAAATGATTACATACATTGAAAGTGGTGAGTACGACAGTGTTGCCACAAGAAGAGTGACAAGAGAAGGTGAGCCAAAGATTCGTTCATTCTTTGCCAGAACTTTTTATAAATTAATAAATAAAATTTCAGATGTTGATGTAGTTGACGGAGCAAGAGATTTTAGGCTTATGAAACGTGAAATGGCAGATGCCATCGTTGAAATGGGTGAACAAAACAGATTCTCAAAGGGTATTTATGGATGGATTGGTTACAGAACCAAGTGGTTACCTTTTAAGAATGTGGAAAGAGCAGCAGGTGAGACAAAATGGAGTTTTTGGAAACTATTCAAGTATTCACTTGACGGCATTTTCAATTTCTCAAACGCACCACTTCAGATTGCATCAGTTACAGGACTGTTGTTTACTTTTATATCATTTATAGCAATTATTTTTATAATGGTTAGAAAACTGGCATGGGGCGATCCTGTTGACGGTTGGCCATCATTGGTATGCATTATTACATTTGTGGGTGGTGTACAGTTGTTCTGTATGGGTATTATGGGACAGTATATGGCAAAAACATATATGGAAGTAAAACAGAGACCTCATTTTATAATTAGTGAGACAAATGGCGACCACGTCAAAAAGGTAAATTAAAGCATATTTAATTAAAGGGTTAGCGTTTCATAAATGAAGATACGTTTTTAGAATGACAGCATTTTAAAAGTAAAGAAATACTATTGTGAAATATGAGAAAGGACATTAGATGAAGGGAATTATTTTAGCAGGTGGTTCAGGCACACGCCTTTATCCACTTACAAGAGTTACATCAAAACAGTTATTACCAATTTATGATAAGCCTATGATTTATTATCCGCTATCAGTGCTTATGTCAGCAGGAATAAGGGATATTCTGATTATCTCTACACCTGAGGATACTCCAAGATTTAAGGAGTTGTTGCAGGATGGCAGTCAGTTTGGTATCAACTTGCAGTACGCAGTACAGCCTAGTCCTGATGGACTTGCACAGGCATTTATTATTGGAGCTGACTTTATTGGAGACGATAGTGTAGCTATGGTTTTGGGCGACAATATTTTTGCCGGTCATGGACTTAAAAAGAAACTTAAAGAAGCAGCCCAAATTAAAAATGGTGCAAAAGTTTTTGGCTACTATGTAGATGACCCTGAAAGATTTGGTATTGTAGAGTTTGACGAAAACGGCAAGGCTGTTTCTATTGAGGAGAAACCTGCACAGCCAAAGAGCAATTATTGTGTTACAGGTCTTTATTTCTATGACAATAAGGTTGTGGAATATGCCAAAAATCTTAAGCCTTCAGCAAGAGGTGAACTTGAGATTACAGACTTAAATGCTATTTATTTAGAAGATGGCGAATTGGAAGTTGATGTTTTAGGTCAGGGATTTACATGGCTTGATACAGGTACACACAGCAGTCTTGTTGAGGCAACCAATTTTGTAAAAACAATGGAAGACCACCAACACAGAAAAATCGGATGTCTTGAAGAAATCGCATATATTAATGGATGGATTAGCAAAGAACAGATTCTTGAAGCATACGAACTTATGAAGAAAAATGAATACGGTCAGTATTTGAAAGACGTTGTAGATGGAAAATTTATTGATTCTTTAAAATAAGAAATACAAATTGCTTACAAATTATTTTGTAAGCAATTGTTTTGTATACGGTAAAACTATGGTTGTGCACTTCATTTTCTAAAGAAAATAGTTAATTATACGGCAGCAGTTTTACAACAAAATATCTGAAAATGTTAAAGAACAATATGACTATATATGTTATAATGTGAAAAAATTAGGAAAAGAGAGAAATAGTTATGTATGATTATTTAGTTGTTGGAGCAGGACTTTTTGGAAGTATTTTTGCCTATGAAGCAAAGAAAGCCGGCAAAAAAGTTTTGGTTATTGACAAAAGAAAACATGTAGCAGGAAATATTTATACTGAAAATGTAGATGGCATCAATGTTCACAAATATGGTGCACATATTTTTCACACAAACGACAAAGAAGTGTGGGATTATATGGGACAGTTTGCAGAGTTTAACAGATACACAAATTCTCCGGTTGCAAGATATAAAGATGAGTTGTACAACCTGCCTTTTAATATGAACACTTTTAACAAAATGTGGGGTGTGGTTACTCCTGATGAAGTAAAGAAAAAAATTGCACAGCAGGTGGAAGAAGCAGGTATTACCAATCCTAAAAACCTTAAAGAGCAGGCTATTTCCATGGTGGGAAAGGATATTTATGAGAAGCTGATTGAAGGATATACAGGAAAGCAGTGGGGAAGACCATGCGAGGAACTTCCAAGTTTTATTATAAAGAGACTGCCTGTACGTCTAACTTACGACAACAATTATTTTAATGACAAATACCAGGGCATTCCTATTGGTGGTTATACTCAGATTGTGGACAAGTTATTGGAAGGCATTGACGTAAAGCTTGAATCAGACTTTTTTGAAAAGCCTTCTGAATACAAGGCTATGGCACACAAGGTTTTATTTACCGGAATGATTGATGAATATTATGATTACAAGTTTGGTGAACTTGAATACAGATCACTTAGGTTTGAGACAGAACAGCTTGACTGTGAGAATTATCAGGGTAACGCAGTTGTAAATTACACAGAATATGAAGTGCCATATACAAGAATTATTGAACACAAGCATTTTGAGTTCGCCTGTCAGGGCGGCAACGAAGGTAGTATTCCAACTACTGTTATTACAAGGGAGTACCCTGCAAAGTGGTCAAAGGGCGACGAGCCTTACTACCCAATGAATGATGAAAAAAACAATGCCCTCTATGCAAAGTATAAAGCACTTGCAGACCAGGAAGAAAATGTAATCTTCGGTGGACGACTTGGCATGTACAAATATTTCGACATGCAGAATATTGTACGTGAAGCTTTGGATCTGGTAAGAGAAGAAATAAATTAATATAAATTGCATACAATTATATAAAAAAGGAAAGTCATTAAAATAATGGTTAAGAGCTATTATTTTGATGGCTTTTTATATTGCTGAATGTTCCATTTTTGGAACATTCAGCAAAGATTTTCAAATGTCCTGAATATGGAACAAATAGTAATGATTCTCAAATGTCCCAAATATGGGACAAATAGTAATGATTCCTGAATGTTCCAAAAATGGAACAAATCCGGCACAATCAATATTGTAAATCCCCTTTTAAAATGGTAAAATTATAAAGATATAAATATTTTAGTACGTAAGGAGAAACAAATGAATATTATTGTAACAGGTGGAGCAGGATTTATTGGAAGTAACTTTGTATATTTGGAGCTGGAGAAACATCCGGAAGATAGAATTATATGCTTGGACAAACTTACTTATGCAGGAAATCTTGCAACATTGGAAGAGGCGATGAAATACCCAAACTTTAGATTTGTAAAAGGTGACATTGCAGATAAAGAATGTGTAGAAAAATTATTTGAAGAGGAACATCCTGATATTGTTGTAAATTTTGCAGCAGAATCACACGTTGACCGTTCAATTGAAGACCCTGGAATCTTTTTAAAGACAAATATTATGGGAACACAGGTATTGATGGATGCTTGTAGAAAATATGGAATTAAGAGATATCATCAGGTTTCAACAGATGAAGTATATGGCGATTTACCATTAGACAGACCGGATTTATTCTTTACAGAAAGTACACCAATACATACATCATCACCTTATTCATCATCAAAAGCAGGTGCAGATCTTTTAGTATTGGCATATTACAGAACATATGGCTTGCCTGTTACAATTACAAGATGTAGCAACAACTATGGACCATATCATTTCCCTGAAAAGTTGATTCCGCTTATTATTTCAAGAGCATTGGCTGATGAAACTTTACCGGTATATGGCACAGGAGAAAACGTACGTGACTGGCTATATGTAAAGGATCATTGTATCGCTATTGATCTTGTTATGAGAAAAGGAAAAGTTGGCGAGGTGTACAACGTAGGTGGACACAATGAAAAGTCAAACTTAGAAGTTGTAAAGACAGTATTAAAGCAGCTTGACAAGCCGGAAAGTCTAATTACATATGTAACTGACAGACCGGGACATGACATGAGATATGCCATTGATCCTACAAAGATTCACAATGAACTTGGATGGCTTCCTGAAACAAAATTTGAGGACGGCATCAAGATGACAATCGATTGGTATTTGAACAACAAAGAATGGTGGGAGAACATTATTAGTGGCGAGTATCAGAATTACTTCGAAAAAATGTACGTTGACAAAGATAGAGCATAATTAAAAAAGTATGTACATTGATAAAGATAGAACATAATTAAAAATTATGCATAATGGCAGAGCGTATATTTAACGCAAAATGATTTGGCAAACAAATATAGTTGAGAATAAAACGAAGAAGGACAGAACATGAAAGCATTAGTTACAGGTGTAAAAGGTCAGCTTGGATATGATGTTGTAAATGAACTTACAAAACGTGGATACGAAGCAGTTGGCGTGGACATAGAAGAAATGGATATTACTGATGAAGCATCAGTAAACAAAGTAGTAAAGGAATGTAATCCGGACGTGGTTGTGCACTGTGCAGCATGGACAGCAGTGGATGCAGCTGAAGACGAGGAAAATATTCCCAAGGTAATGGCAGTAAATGCAAAGGGCACGGAAAACATTGCAAAGGTATGCAAAGAAATCGATGCCAAGATGATTTATATCAGTACAGATTATGTATTTAACGGACAGGGTGAAACACCTTGGAAGCCTGATGATGAAAGAGAACCATTAAACGTATATGGTCAGTCAAAGTATGAGGGCGAGCTTGCAGTTACATCACTTTTAGAAAAATATTACATTGTTAGAATCGCATGGGTATTTGGTGTAAACGGCAAAAACTTCATAAGAACAATGATAAATCTGGGACAGACTCATGATAAACTGACAGTAGTTAGCGACCAGATTGGAACACCTACATACACATATGATTTGGCAAGACTTTTGGTAGATATGGCAGAAACAGACAAGTATGGTATCTACCACGCAACAAACGAAGGTGGATACATTAGCTGGTATGATTTTACAGTAGAAATCATGAAACAGGCAGGTCAGTACGACGAAAAGTATGCCAAGGTTCAAGTATCACCGGTTAGCAGCGATGCTTATCCTGCAAAGGCAAAGCGTCCTTCAAACAGCAGAATGAATAAGGACAAATTAAAAAAAAATGGATTTACGCCACTTCCAACATGGCAGGATGCACTGGGCAGATATTTAAAAGATGCCAAATTAGTGTAGTTGGATAAACTTGTCGGAACATTACCATGGAGCAAAAACAATATAAATACGAGACAATATTCGTAGCAAAATGGAGAAAATGTCAGACAACATTATTTGATTGCAGGAAATAGCAAATAAAAGACAGAATTAAAAACAAACAGAGGTAGGATATGGGACAGATTAAAATCACAAAATGCGATATAGAAGGTTTAGTAATTATAGAGCCAACAGTACACGGTGACAATCGTGGATATTTTATGGAAACATACAATCAGAACGATATGCACGAGGCAGGACTTGATATGGTGTTTGTTCAGGACAATCAGTCAATGAGTACAAAGGGAGTTCTTAGAGGACTTCATTATCAAAAACAGTTTCCACAGGGAAAACTTGTACGTGTTATAAAGGGTTCTGTATTTGATGTGGCAGTAGACCTTAGAAAAGACAGCAATACTTACGGCAAATGGTTTGGAGTAGAACTTACTGCTGAAAATAAAAAGCAGTTTTATATTCCGGAAGGATTTGCTCATGGATTTTTAGTATTAAGTGACGAGGCAGAGTTCTGCTACAAAGTCACAGATTTTTATCATCCGGGAGATGAAGGCGGTATGGCATGGAATGATCCTGATATTGGCATAGAATGGCCACAGATAAAGGGAGAGTACCAGGGTACAGCTGATCCTAGTGGATATACAATGGAAGATGGAACGCCAATAAACCTAAGTGATAAGGACAAAATTATGAAAGGCTTCAAGGAAACATTTCAGTTTTAAATATATTTAATAATAATTCAACAATATGAGAAAAGCAGTAATATATAGAAAAAGCAGTAATATATATAAAAGCAACAATATATAGGAGAAATACTTTGGCTACTATATGATAACTGATTTGGTTGGACAAATTGAAAGGGAACAAAAGTGGATAAGAAAAAAGTGAAAGTACTGCACATTGTAGAAGCAATGGGCGGCGGTGTTTTTACATATCTGGTAGAACTTGCAAATGGTATGTGTGACGAATTTGATGTTACCATTGCATTTGGCTTGCGCCAGAAAACACCTACAAACTATGAAGATTACTTTGACAAAAAAATAAAATTGATAAGAGTAAATAATTTTACCCGTGGTATTAGTCTAAAAAAAGATGGCGGGGCTTACTTTGAGTTGCGAAAAATTATAAAATCTATACAGCCCGATGTTATTCATACTCACTCATCAAAAGCAGGAGCCATAGGCAGATTAATGTTCACAAAGAAATGTGGACAAATGTTTTACACGCCTCATGGCTATAGCTTTCTTATGGAAAATATCTCAAACAAAAAGAAAAAAATATATAAAGCAATAGAAAAAATATGTGGAAGAAAAGATTGCATAACAGTCGCCTGTGGTCAAAGCGAGTGGGAGCAGAGCCTTGATGTGTCTAAGAAGACTACATTTATAAGCAATGGCATAAACATAGAAAAAATGGATAAAGTATTGAAAAAAAATAAAGAAAAACCAGGTAACCATCCATTTACAGTATATACAATAGGCAGAATAAACTATCAGAAAAATCCGGAACTTTTCAATCAAATAGCAGAAAGAATGCCGGATATAAGATTCGTATGGATAGGTGATGGAGATATGAGAAATCAGCTTACAAGCAAAAACATTACCGTAACAGGCTGGATTCATGGAAATGGTATTTATGATATGGCAAAGGAGGGGGACGCATTTTTGCTTACATCAAGGTGGGAAGGACTTCCAATATCGGTATTAGAATCCATGTGCATGAAAAAAGTGTGTATAGTTAGCAATGTATTAGGAAACAGAGATGTTATTCACAATGGAGAAACAGGATATATATGTGATAATATTGATGAGTTCATTGAAGCAATAAATCAGGTAAAAAATAATAACAGTACAAATTTAATAAAAAATGCAAGAAAAGCAATTGAAGAACATTACAATAGTAGGAATCTGATTGACAGATATAAAGAATTGTATATGGAAAATCTACAAAGAAAAATTGGTATAACAAAAAATAAGTATAAAGAAAATTGAAGGTGTAAGAGATGAAAAAAATAAAAGTGTTAGTTTTAATTACGGTGATGGATAGAGCCGGTGCTGAAACTATAATGATGAATTATCTAAAAAACATTGATAGAGAAAAAATACAAATGGACTTTATGATAAACCGCCAGGGTAAGGCAGATTATGAATCTGAAATTAAAAAACTTGGAAGCAAAATTTATTACATCAGTCCAATAAAACCCGGAAGCATAATTAAGTACAAAAAGGAATTTAGACAATTTTTGCAAAAACATCCTGAATATACAATTATTCATTCTAATTTGGAGGAACGAAGTTGTTTTCCACTAAAGATTGCAAAGGAAATGGGCGTTAAAACAAGAATAGTCCATGCCCATTCAGTTCCTAAAAAACAGGGTATAAAGCAGCTACAGAGAATATGGTGTAAAAAACAGTTAAAGGGAACATACACTCATATGTTTGCCTGCAGTGAAGGCCCTGCAAGATGGTTGTTTGGAAAAAACGTTCAGTGCATAACCATGGAAGAAGCAGTGAAAAATGTGGCAAAAAACAGCGTTATTATTATGAGAAATGCTGTGGACACAGAAAAGTTTGTATATAGAGAAAATATCAGAAAACAGCAGAGAAAAAATCTGAAAGTGTCAGATGATACACTGGTAGTGGGACATATTGGAAGATTGGTTCCTGAAAAAAATCAACTAAAGTTAATAGAAATCTTTGGAAATGTTAATAACCAAAGACCTGACAGCAGACTTTTGTTAATAGGTGGTGGAAAATCAAAGCGTGAGCAAAAGTACAAAAAACAGGTACAGAAGAAAATCAAAGAATACGGACTTGAATCAAAGGTCCGGTGGCTTGGAGTGAGAGATGACATTGATAAACTATTACACGCAATAGATGTGTTGGTAATGCCATCTACAAGTGAAGGATTTCCGGTAACACTGGTGGAGGCTCAGGCTCTTGGAACAAGAGAAGTAGTATCAGATGTAATAGATTATAAAGTCAACGTAACAGAAGAACTACAGTATCAGGCACTGGACGGTGACGTGGAAGACTGGGCAAATAAAATTATTTTCTTTAGTCATACCACGCTGGATAGAGAAAAAATGCATCAAATGGTAAAAGACAAAGGTTTTGACATAAAAGACAATGCAAAACAACTTGAGACATTTTATGAAAGTTGTGCGAAATAAAAATAGGCATACAAATCATTTGATTAATAAAATTTAGAAAAATACGGACATAATTATTGGAAAATAATTATGAGCAGAAACAAAATTGAAGTAAGAATATACATAAGGGGGCGGACACATTGAAGGTAATAAAATTGTGGTGCCATATAAAAGCGGCAGTAAAAAAACTGGCATACAAACTGATATATGGCAGTAAACTAAAAATCGGAAAAGGTACAACATGGAGAAATGAATTCCATATTGCAATAGAAGGTGGCAAGGTTGACATTGGGGACAATTGCTTTTTCAACAATGGTTGTTCAATCAATTCTTTAGAACACGTTGTAATAGGTGAAGGAACAATATTTGGCTCAAACAGCCATGTGTATGACCACAATCACAAGTTCAGAAATCAGCAGCAATCCTTAAAAGACCAGGGATATAGCACAGGAGAAACAAAAATCGGAAAGCATTGCTGGATTGGAACAAATGTTGTGATACTAAAAGGTGTGACTATTGGAGACAATGTAGTAATTGGCGCAGGTTGTGTGGTTGATTGTGACATACCGGCAAACAGCATTGTCAAATGTTCAGGAAATATAGAAGTTAGTACAAAGGAATAATGAAATCAATGGAACAGGTACATGTTTTAGTATTAGATACAGTAATGGATCGTGGTGGAGCAGAAGCCATGATTATGAACTATATGCGAAATATAAATCGGGATATTATAAAGTTTGACTTTCTGACAAACAGAGATTACCGTGCAGCATATGAGGACGAAATAGAAAGTCTTGGTGGTAAGGTATATCACATGTGTCCTATGTATCCCGGAAAGTTTCACAGATATAAAAAAGAAGTCAGGGAGTTTTTAAAGGAACATCCTGAATACAAAATTATACACAGCAATCTGGAGGAACGCAGTTACCTGCCTTTGAAAGTAGCAAAAAAAATGGGTGTTCCCGTTAGAATATCACATTCTCATAACAGACCTCTTGGTATTAATCCAAAGCTGATAGTAAGATATTACTTCAGATTTATGCTAAAGTTTTACAACACCCATATGTTTGCATGTGGCGAAGAAGCAGGGGACTGGTTGTATGGTAAAAAGAACAGAGACAATGTAACTATTATGAACAATGCTGTTGATGCAAATCAATACAGATACAACCCTAAAGTCTCAAAGGAAATGAAAAAGCAGCTTGGCATTGAAGGTAAAAAGGTGATAGGGCATGTGGGAAGATTTTTTCCACAGAAAAATCATGGTTTTTTAATAGATATATTTAATGAAATTCATAAAAAAGATAAAGATACAGTTCTTTTGCTGGTAGGTGGCGGCGAACTTGACGACGCACTGAAAAATCAGATAAAAGAAAAGGTCAGAAATCTTGGCTTGGAAGATGCAGTACAGTTTTTGGGAGTAAGAGAAGATGTTGATAGAATTGTTCAGACTTTTGACGTGTTCCTGCTTCCATCATTGTTTGAAGGATTGCCTGTAACAATGGTTGAGGCTCAGGCAGCAGGTCTTCCATGTGTCATATCAGACAAAGTGCCGATTCAGTGTGACCTGACAGGAAATGTCTGGATAGTACCACTTGATGCGTCCCCGGAAAAATGGGCAGATGTGGTGCTTGACAAGGCAAACAATTTTGAGAAAAGGGACACATATCAGCAAATAGTCGATGCAGGTTTTGATATAAAAAGTCAGGCAAAATGGCTGGAAGAATTTTATGTGAAGGTATTGTAAGAAAGTAATGGCAATTGTTAGGAGTTGCTTGGAAAAATGTTAGCTATAAATCACAGGGAGAATAAATGGAACAGACAGGAAAAAGAGACAGTGCAATCGAGCTTGTGAGAGTTGTTGCAATGTTTATGATTATATTTGATCATATGCTATTGCCTATAAACTTACCTTGCAAGTCAATAATCTCTCAATTTTTAAATTCAGGTGTTTATATATTTATTATATTATCAGGATATCTGGCAGGAAAAAAAGTGATTACAGATTGGAAGTCCTGGTACATAAAAAAAATAAAAAGAATAATGATTCCATATTGGATAGTAATAGGTATCTGCCTTACATATGAAAGCATTTATACACAATCGTTTAATTGGAAAATATGGATTGTACATATATTGAATGTTCAGGGAATATTTGGAACGGCGTATACAACTAATCCGTTATGGTTTGTTACATTAATTATGATTTTGTATTTGATCACGCCGATATATCAATGGATTGAACAGAAATTTAGAAAATGGTTAAAAGTCATCCTTGCAGTATTAATTATTTTGCAAATTATTTTGGCATATGCTACAGATATTGGTCTACAGTATGGACACAATTTAAGTTGGTGTATAGCAGCAATCACAGGTTATGGAATAGGATATTTTTCTACAAAAGTTGATTTGAAAAAAATTAGTTGTAAAAAAATAATTTTATTTACTATTTTTACAGTTGCAATTTTGGGAGTGGCTATGGCAACCAGAGCTATGCTTGATCAACAACCTATATATGATAAAGTTATTGCATATGATTCAATGATGATTATGTCATTGGACATAGCACTTATAGTATATTTTATTGGAAAGTTTATAAACAGGGAAAGGATTTTGATTCTAATAAGTGGATTAGACAAAATATCCTATGAATTTTATTTAATACATGAACTTATTATAGTGGCAGTAGGCTATGGTGTTTTTTATAAACATGGAGCAATTGCTTATCTGATTGCAACAATAGTTATAACATTAATAGTAGCGTTTGCTGTTAATAAATTTAAAGAATTAATAGAAGAGAAAATGTAATGGAAATAAGTAGCAGAGTAATAAGACAAAATAATAGAGATCTGGTATTGAAAATGATTGTACCAATAGCTATTTTAGCAAAGTGCATACAGCTGTTTTTTTTACCGGACAAATATTTTTATGATAGTTGGCGAATGGCAGATATGTTGAATAATGGTGATAAGGCATCGTTTGGATGGACAGGATATCAGGATGCTGTAAACTTTCATTCGAAAATAAATATTTTTCATCTCACAACAATAGAACAGTTTTCCGTTTTTTATGGTATTGTAATGACTATTGTTATTATGATAATTATTTCAAGAACCAAAGAAATGGAAATGAAAGAAGTACTGTTTACATTGATGGCTGTAGGAGTATTAAATATATATGTATTTAATATTAACAAAGAAATGATACAGATATTGTATTTTTTTGCTATATATATAGTCATTAGTTTACCTATTAAAAACACATTCTTTAAGATTTTGTTGTGTGCGGGAATATATTATTATGAAAGTTTAAATTTTAGAAATTATTATATTATCATGGCAGCTATGTGCATTTTCTTATATTTTATATTTTTATGGCTTAGAAAAAGGAAGAAAATAAATTTTATAAAAGTTGGGGCAGTAGTTGTATTGTGCTTCATAGGTGTATTCGTATTTTTTTATGCCAGTCAGTTTGTAGCATATGATGATTATATAGAGGCTTTAAATGTAAGGGATGGAACCACATCTACAATAGGTGATGCTGGTGGCGCCAGTTCGGCAATTATTAATCCTATTGAGGTAAATAGCAATTTTAATAATTTTATGATTGACTACGTCATAAATGCATTTCGAATGATGATTCCAATAGAATTGATTTTTAAAAACCCGGGATATGCACCATTTTTTGTATATCAGATATTTATATTGACGTACTTATTTAGAACGTTAAAAAATATTAAGAAGATAAATAACAATATGGTAGTTACACTTTCCTGCTTTGTGGCGTACTTTTTTGGTTCGGTTGTATTTGAACCGGATTTTGGCTCATGGGTAAGACATGAAGCAACTACCTTTCCAATATTGCAACTGATGGCTTATAGAAGTGGAAAATATATAGAAGAAAACAAAAGGTGACATATGAAACAAAGAATGTACAACACATTTTTAAAAAAAACAGGCAAAGATTCCTTAGCTAAATTATTGACCAATGTAGGATATACTGTTCTGATGGTGTATTACTACATAGTACGATTGTTTATGAAAAGAAAGTGCACTATGGAAGTTGCTGAATCAAGGAAAATATTGGAAGAAACAAGCCAAAGACCTGATATGCATACTACAGAAACAAACAGACAATACGAAAAAGATTTATCAATTGTTGTACCTGCTTATAATGCTGAAAAGACAATAAGAGAATGTATTGATTCAGTAATAAATCAGCAGACCGATGTAGATTATGAGCTGATTATTGTAAATGATGGTTCAACAGACCAAACAGAAAGAATTGTAAAAAGCATAAATTCAGAAAAAATTTATTTGATAAATCAGGAGAATAAAGGATTCTCCGGTGCAAGAAATACAGGAATAGACGCAAGTGTTGGAAAGTATATAATGTTCCTTGATTCAGATGATATGCTTGTTGGAAATGCCATTGAAAGTATGATGAAAACAATTGTGGAACAAGATGCAGACATTGTCCAGGGAAGTTATTATAGCTTTGTTGAAGGAAACAATAACTTAAATTATAGTAAATATGGAAATAAAATACTGACATCTACAGAGGATATACTAGGGGCACCGGGTTTCCCGTGGGCTAAGATATATAAAAGAGATATGTTTAATCAACTTAGGTTTCCCCTTGATGTATGGTTTGAGGACACTATTGTATGTATGGTTTTATATAGATTGTGTAAAAAAATGGTGGTGATTTCTGATATTGTATATGCATACAGACTAAATCCAAATGGCATTACTGCCAAGGCAAGGCATAGCAAAAAATGTATAGATCACTATTGGGTCATGGAACAAGTGCTGGAAGATGCAATGCAAAATGGATTGGCAAATGATGGGTTGCAGTATGATCTTGTAAAAAGCCATATGTCTACGTTACTATATAGACGTATTTCACTTATGCCGGATAATGTAATGGAAAGTGCATTTAATTTGGCCTGTGAAATGCTTGATAATATTCGTCCAAAAAGTTATAAAACAGGAAGACGAACAATAGAAAAAGATATAGATAAAGCATTTATAACTAGAAATTATAAACTCTGGAAACTGTCTAGTTTTATAGTGTAAATTTGAGAAAGGTAATTACTTTTGATGAAAAATATCTGTTTTTTTTCAGGTGATATTACAAGAAGTGGTGGTACAGAAAGAGTCAGCACCGTCATTGCAAATCAACTGGTAAAAGATGAAAAATTGAATATATGTTTTCTGAGTTTGTGGGAAAACAATGAAAAAATGTTTTTCCGGTTAAATGATGAAATAAAAAGGTACACTTTGTTTGATGAAATTACCAGTGGAAAAAAGATTTTAGCATATATTAGAAAAGTCAGAAAATTTGTTAAAAGTCAAAATATTGATGTGCTAATAGATATTGATGGTATATTGGATTTGTATTCAATCTCTGCATTAAGAAGAACAAAATGTAAGCTAATATCATGGGAACAGTTTAATTATTTTTACAATCCTGATGGTAACTATAGAAAGTTTACAAGAAAATGGGCATCAAAAAAAGCAGATGCCATAGTTGTACTAACAGATGAAGATAAAAAAAACTATGAAAAAGAAACTAAAATTCGTGGAAAAATAGTAAGAATCCATAATCCAATAGAGCAGGCAATAGGTAACGTGTCAAATTATGATTTAAATAGCAAGATGATAATAAGTGCCGGAAGGTTGACTGTTCAAAAGGGATTTGACATGTTGGTGGATGTGGCAAACATCGTGCTAAAAAAACATCCCAACTGGCAATGGATTATATGTGGTGAAGGTGAAGAAAGAAAAGCACTGGAAGATAAAATAAAGAAATGTGGTTTAGAACAAAACCTTATTTTACAGGGAAATGTAAACAATATAGAAGATTATTATAGAAAGTCAGCAATTTTCGTATTAACTTCAAGAGCTGAAGGATTTGGATTGGTTTTGACCGAAGCGAAAAAAGAAGGATTACCTTGTGTAAGTTTTAGGTGTCCGGCAGGTCCAAGTGAAATCATATTGGATGGCATAAATGGTTATCTTACAGATTGTTTTGATATAGAGCAAATGGCAGAAAAAATTAATCTGTTAATCGAAGATGAAAATATGCGAAAAAACTTTTCCGACAAAGCACTGGAAGGAACGGAAAAGTTTGACATAGATAGAATAGCAACTCAGTGGAAAGATTTAATAGAACAATTATAAGGAGCATATATATGAAAATTGCGATAATAACAGTTGGTGAATTACCAGTGCCTTGTGTTAGAGGTGGCGGAGCAGAAACGTTGATAAATCAAATATTAGATGAAAATGAAAGAAGAGGACAAATTGAATTTATTGTCTATAGTATAGATAACGAAGAGGCCAAGAAAAAAACAGAGAAATACAAAAAAACAAAATTTATATTTTTACCGGAAAAGAAAAATAGTATAGGACAAAGAATAAAGAGAAAATATATTAAAGTTACAACAGGGTTTCATATTCCATTGGAAAGGTTTAGCTATGATGAAATAATTAGTAGCATAGAAGCCGAGGATGTGGACTATGTTTTGATAGAAAATACGATGGTTCCTTTTAGTAAATATGTAAAAATATTTGGAGAAAAAGTGTTGTTACATACACACTGGGACTATATAAATAACAAAATTCCTGAAAAGGTTCTTAAAAAGTATCGGAAAGCTGCTGTTGATTGTGGTGGAATAATAACGGTAAGTCAATATATAAAGAATAGAATATTAACTGTAAGTGAAATAAATAGTGAAAAAGTACATGTGCTAAAGAATTGTACGGATTTGAATAAGTTTGGAGTGAAATTTATAGGAGAACAAAGAAGTGAGTTAAGAAAAAAATATGGAATAAATGACAGTGACATTGTATTTATATTTTCAGGTAGAATATCACAGGAAAAAGGTGTTCTTGAATTGGTAAAGGCATATAAGCAATTAAAAAGCAGAGAGGGCATAAAACTTGTAATAGTAGGAAGTGCACAGACCAGTAATACAATTGTAGATGCGTATACTCAAATGGTTTATGACGAAATAGAAGATATAAAAGAAGATGTGGTATTCACAGGCTATGTTAAACATGATGATATGCCATATGTGTATAAGATGGCAGATGTTGCAATATTACCATCAACAGGACAAGATCCGGCACCACTAACTATTTTTGAAGCAATGGCATCAGGTTTGCCGATTATTACAACTTACTCAGGTGGCATTCCTGAATATGCAACAGAAGAATGTGCGATGATAAATAAAATAGACGCACAACTAGTGGATAATATGACAGAAAGCATAAATGAACTTATAAGCAATAAAGAGAAAAGAATAACAATGGGAAAAGCTTCAATTGGTAGAGTAGGAAAATTCAGCACAGAAAATTATTATAATGATTTTGTAGAGATAGTTAGTGCAATTAACCTAAAGCGTTAATTAATAAAATATTTATAACAACAAAGGTGGATAATAATTAATATATGAAAGAAGTAGTGTCAATTATTTTACCCATATACAATGTGGAAAATTATTTGGAAAAATGTGTCAAATCAGTACAAAATCAGACATACGAGAATCTGGAGATTATATTGGTTGATGACGGAGCAACAGATAGTTGTGGACAAATATGTGACAGGTTGGAGGAAGAGGACAATAGAATAAAAGTTGTACATAAGAAAAATGGTGGACTGGCTTCTGCAAGAAATGCAGGATATCAGGTGGCAACAGGTGATTATGTTATGTATATAGATAGCGATGACACTGTAAAAAAAGAACTGGTTGAAGTGTGTGTAAAGAAAGCCAATAGTGAAAATTCAGATGTGGTTATATATGGATATGAAAAAGTAGATGAACAGGGAAACATATTAGAAACCTGTGCATGGGAAAATGTCTCTTACACTCATATGCAGATGGTAAACAAACTTTATGATGCAATCATAGAAATGTCTTTTGGGTATGCATGGAACAAAATGTATAGAAAATCTATTTTAGATAAGTCAGAGATTCTTGGAGATGCCAAAGTTATTGACAGGGAAGATTTAGTATATAACATGGAATTATTAAAATATTGGAACAAAATCACCTATATTGATTATGTTGGTTATGAGTATCTCCAAAGAAGTACAAGCTTATTGCACAATTCTAATTTGGCAAGATTAAACGGAATAGAATATTTTGTAAACAGAGTGCACAACGTCGATATTGAAGAGGCAGGAAAGAAAGTTTTCAATATGGTTGTTCTACATTATTTGGCAGATGCAATTATAAAAAACATTATATGGAATGCTGATCTTTCTACAAAAGAGAAAAAGAAATTAATGAAAGAAACAATAAATCGATGTCCATATAAAGAAGAATTGTATTTGGATACTGACAATCCAAAGCATTTAGGACAGCTGTTTAGAAGCATAGATACAGGAAGAATGAAATATTTTTACTATTATGTAAGACTTGGTGACTTAAAAAGAAAAATAGTAAAGTAGTAGGAGAAAAAATGGAAAAATTTAAATTTACAAAAGAGCATACACAAATAGCAAAAGGAATTGCGATGATTTTGATGTTATTTTTGCACTTATATTGTTGGGTGGATTTTGAAGAATATGTGGCTTTATTTAAATTACCTAATGGACATGACATACCATGGATTATAGGCTCAGTTGGAAATATTTGCGTGTCAATGTTCCTTTTTTTATCGGGATATGGTATGTATTGTGTTCAAAAAAGGAAAAAAGTATTTTCTTTTAAAGATGCTTTAATACGTATTAAAAATATTTGGATACAATATGCACTAATAACGGTAATAATTATAATACTTAGTGCTATTTTCAAAAAGCAAAGTCTAACTTTAAAGTGTGTAATACTCAATTTATTGGGATTAGATTATACTTATAATAGATTTGCATGGTTTATACTAACATATATAGTTATTCTGCTGGTATTTCCGATTATAAACAGAATATATAGGAAAATACCATTGATTTTAGAATTATTTGGAATTGTAGGAATAAAATTGGTGGTGACGATTATAAATCGTGTACTTCAAAGTAGTGTTGGTGTTACACCTATATCATATAGAGCATTAATAGAACCGTTTATGTTTTTGTCTGTGTTTTTGATTGGATATGTTTGTGCAGAGTATTTAGTGTTTGAGAAATTAATGCATATCTTAAATCAAAGGGTACATAAATATAAAAAAATTATATTAACTATAGTTTTAATAATGGTATATGCATTCATAATTGTAGAAAAAGCTACAGTATTTGATAATATCACAGCACCTATCATTTGTTTTACGACAGCTTATATTTTTTATGGTACTGTGTTTGAAAAAATATTGAAATATTTAGGAAAACACTCAACAAATATGTGGCTGATTCATTATCCAATAGTCGTTACGTTTATTCCAAGTGTTATATATGCTCCTAAATATTGGTTATTGATTTTAATATGGACAATCATTGTAATGTTACCGATTTGCTACTTAATAGATTGGGTTATTAGAAAAATGAATATTGTAAAGAAGAAATAATAGAGAGATAGAAAATATATGAACAAAGTAAGCGTAATTGTACCTGTATACAATGCCATTGAGTATTTAGACAGGAGTATTAATAGCATAACAAATCAAACATACAAGAATCTGGAGATTATATTGATAAATGATCATTCCACAGATGATAGCAAAAAGATATGTGAGGAATATGCACGAAAAGATAATAGAATTGTCGTTTTGGATACAGTAGGAAAAGGTGTTAGTGCTACTAGAAACACTGGAATAATCAGTGCTAACGGCGAATATTTGTGCTTTTTGGACAGTGATGATGAATATGAAAATGAATTTGTAGAAAAAATGGTTTCTTGCATTGAAAATTACAATACAGAATTGGTCGTATGTGGTTATAAAAAGGTACACAATAATCAAATTGAGGAAGTAAAGGATAGCATTGCTTCAACAGAAATAGTGGATTATTTAAACGCGTATTCAAAACAGTATGGATTTGAACATTTGGCAAATTATCCGTGGAATAAATTATACATAACAGAAGTAATCAAAAAAAATGATATATTTTTTGATGAAAAAATATCGGTATCGGAAGATGCAGTATTTAATATGGAATATATTAAGTATATCAATCAAGTGCAGGTAATATCTGATACTTTGGTAAAACATTATATTGTAGAAAACTCTTTGGTTTCAAAGAAAGTAGATAAAGAAATACAGAAATATACAATATTGAAAATATATAATGAATATAAAAATAATTATCTAATAAGAAACATTGTAGATGAAAATGATGGAATTTTAGGTCAATATTTACTTTATTCATTTTTAAGATTATGTGAAATATATGATTTTAAAGAATTGAAAAGTATTGTCAGAGAAATGCAGAGTAAAGAATTTAGAAAAATTGCTGTTAAGGGACAATGTATAAATATAAATTATAAAATTTTTAAAACATTATATTGTTTAAAATTTAATTGGATGTTACGAGTATTCTCTATAATAAAAAGAAGATAAGTACGCTAGTGCTTGAAAAGATAATTATTTTGAAAAATTTGTAGAAAGGTAGGATTATAACAACAATGAACATTGCAATTGTTACAAGTGGAGGGCTACCGGTTCCAAATGTAAAAGGTGGAGGGGCAGAAACGCTCATTACTGCACTTCTAAAAGAAAATGAAAAAAGTGATAATAACATTACTGTTTATTCCATAGATGACGAAGAAGCAAGAAAAGAGGCAAAGAATTATAAGAGAACACAGTTCATATTTTTTCCTTACAGTAAGCGAACAATTGCCGATAGAGTAAGGTGCAGAGCTTTTACTGATTTCCCAAGAGAAACACCGATGTCTTTTAGTAAAATAGCAAAAGATATTGGAAAAGAAGAATATGATAAAATAATCATAGAACATACACCATGGCAATTTCCTTATTTTGTAAGTAAATTTGGAAATAAAGTGTCTTTACACTTACATAATGATTGGGTAAATAATGATTGGGAAAAGAAATATGCGGACAGATTTAGGAATGCAATAAACAACTCATCAGGCGTTATTACCATAAGTAAATATATGCAGGACAGAGTTAAGACAATTGAAGGAATTGATTCATCTAAAGTCAAATTGTTGTACAATGCAACAGATACAGAAACGTTTGGACAGAATCTTTCGGACAAAGAGAAGAAGGAATTGCGAGAAAGTCTTCATATAAAAAATGAAGATATGGTGTTAATATATACAGGAAGATTGTGTAAAGATAAGGGCGTATTGGAATTGCTGGAAGCATTTGAGCAGGTTATAAGTGGTTATGATAACGTAAAATTGCTTATAGTTGGTTCAGTTTCCTATGGTGAAACTACTACAGACGAGTACACAAATATGGTGGCAAAGAAAGTAGAAAAATATCAGGATAGAATTATATTAACCGGTTTTGTTCCTTATAAAGATATGTATAAATATTACAACATTGCAGATGTACAAATTATTCCGTCTATGTGGGAAGAACCATTCGGCTTGGTTGCCATTGAAGGTATGTCTCAGGGTTTGGCTGTTATTTGCTCTGATTCAGGAGGACTGGTTGAAGTTGTTGATGATGATTGTGCAATAGTTGTCAAAAGAGAAAACATCGTTGATGATTTAAAAAGAGCAATTGTCAAATTATTAGAAGACCCAAAGTTGAGAGCAAGACTTGGAGTATCGGCGAAAGAACACATTAATAATCATCGGGAATATAGTTACTCAGAGTATTATAAAAAATTTATTTATTTGTTATAGAAGGAAAATTTATGGGCAAAAAAAGGAAGATAGCTGTTTATTGTGATTCAATGAATAATGGTGGAACAGAAAAGGCAACATTAGACTTGGTGAATAATTTACCGGCTGATAAGTATGACATAACGGTAATACAATTAGAGCCAGGTGGGAAATATCAAAAACAGTTGGCAGGGAATATTAAAAATAAGGAGATATTACCATTTAGTCCTCAAAAAAACTTTAGATTTTATTGGTGGTCAAGAAGACTATATGAAAAAATGCCATTGGGCTTGGTACATAAATTTGTAATTGGAAATAAATATGATGTGGAAATCGGGTGTGGATATGGTTATCCTACTAGAATTATCCAAAAATCAAAAAAGGCAAAAAAAATTTCATGGATACATATGGATGTATCATTGGACAAAAATTATGTCCCTAGTTTGACCAAAGAAGAAGGACAGGAATATTTTAAAAATATAGATGAATTTGTATGTGTTTCAAAGGACTGTGCCCAAAAATTCAATCAAAAGTTTGGATTTGATGATAAAACTAAGGTGTGCTATAACATAGTGCCGGGGAAAGATATCCAGAATCAATCATTAGAAAATACGGAAATAAAGTTGGATAAAGATAAAACTAACATTGTAAGTATTGGAAGATTAACCAATCAAAAAGGCTTTGACATTTTGATTGATGCAATGAAACCAATTATTGAAAAAAATAAAAATATTAAACTTTATATTGTTGGAGAAGGGGAAGACCATGAGGATTTGTCCAAGCAGATTGAAAGGTTAAGCCTTGAAGAGAACATAGTATTACTTGGACATGTATCGAATCCATATCCTGTCTTAAAACAGGCAGACTTGTATGTTTGCTCATCGCGCCATGAATCCTTTAGCCTTACTGTTGCTGAGAGTCTCATTCTGGAAGTACCTGTTGTTTCTACAAGATGTACAGGCCCCATAGAATTGCTTGATAATGGTAAATATGGTTTATTGACAGAGCATGGTAGTGAAGATATACAAAAGGCAATAGAGTTGTTAATCGAAGATAGAGATAAACTTTGTTATTATAAAGAAATGGCAAAGAAAAGGAAAAAATTTTTTGATGTAGATAATGGTGTTAAAGAGTGGGAAAAAGTATTAGATTGTATATTGGATGAAGAGAAAAAAATATATGGAAAGAGGAAGAATTTATATGATAAAAATTGATAACAATGAAGTAAAAAAGATACAAGTTGAGATTGTTAAAGAGGTAGACAAGATATGTAGTGAAAATGGGTTAAGATACTTTTTAGCCTTTGGCTCTTTATTAGGGGCAATAAGGCATAAAGGTTTTATTCCTTGGGATGATGATATAGATATTTGGATGCCGATAGATGACTATGAGCAATTTAAAACAATATTGGAGTGCAAAAGTAAAAGATATATAATTCTTAATCCAATGAATGAAAAATGTCATCGTATGGGATTTCCAAAAATTGTTGACTCATATACATATATTGAGGAAGAGGGACTACCAACATATAAAAATAATGGTGTTTTTTGCGACATATTTCCATTAGTTGGTGTAGGAAATGACGAAAAAGAAGGTATACATATATTAGAAGAAATTAAAAAGAACAATTGGAGAATACGAGGATTAAGACATCTTTCTTTAAAAAAAGATGGAATTAAGGGATTAATTATTAAATTGTTGGGAGAAAAATTTTTTTACAAACGCATTTTGAAAATATCACATAAATTTGATTACGAAAAATCAAAGTATATAAATGGATTGTATAACGCTGATGTTGGAATGTTTCTATATAATAGAAGTGATTTTGAAGAGGAACTATACACTGACTTTGAAGGAGTTCCATTAAGAATTCCCAAAGGATATCATAATATTTTAGAAAAAACATATGGAAATTATATGGAACTTCCACCTGAAGAACAAAGGATCGGTTTACACAGAATAAAGGCATATTATAAATAATGAACATTATAGTTTGATTTGAAAGGAGTATAACATGAAAAAATATAAAAAAGGATATACATGTGGAGTATATGACTTGTTCCATGTGGGACATTTGAATTTGTTTGAGAGATGCAAAGAAATGTGCGACTATTTGATTGTTGGGGTCTGTAATGATGAGTATTGTAGAAAAATAAAAAATAAAGAGCCGGTGATAAATGAAAAAGACAGGGCTAGGATTGTGCAAGCATTAAAGTGCGTTGATGAAGTTCATATTATAGACATAGAAACAACAAATGACAAAATGATTGCCATAAAAAAATTTGGATTTGATGTATTGTTTTCAGGAGATGATTGGAAAGGAACTGAAAGATATTTAAAGACGGAAGAGCAGTTTAAACAATACGGTGCGTCTATTGAATATTTTCCATACACTAAAGGAGTGTCTACAACAGCATTAAGGGAAAAAAGTAAAAAAAATAATTTACAATAGTATTGGAGAAAAAATGAATAGAACACTGATTATAACAGGTTGCATAGAACCGGTAAAACAAAATTTTTTAAAAATATTAGATGTTAACGAAAGATTGGAGCAGTATATAGAATCTGTTGAGTATTATATTAAGGAGTCTTTGTGTGAACATATTATTTTTTGTGAAAATAGTGATTATAAATATGACTCATCACAGTTAATGGAGTTGGCAAGAGAAAATAAAAAAAATTTTGAATGGATATCTTTTAAAGGCAATCAACTACTGGTACAACAAAGAGGAAAAGGTATAGGCGAAGGAGAGGTTATTGATTATGCAATAAGCAATTCCAAATTTGAAATAGAACAAATTGAAAAAGTTACAGGCAGATTAATAATAAAAAATATACAGAAGATAGAAAAGAAATTAAAAAGTAAGACATATATAAATGCGGATGTATATATTTTCCATGATGGAAAATCTTTTGATACAAGATTTTACGCGTGTAGTTTGGACACCTATATTAAAGATATATCACCATCATATAGAAAATCAAATGATAGTGATAATAAAAATATAGAAAGACTTCTATATAAAAAATTGGCAGATTCTAAATGCACACCTGGATATCCTATGTTCAAGGGAAAATCAGGGGGATTTGGGTATGAATATGAAGAAAAATTTTTTCGCACAAAATGTTTAAATATGTTGTGTGAATTAGGATTATATAATCATTATACAATTAGAAGAATTGTAAGAAAATTACTCTATCTAATAAATCAATAATAAAAACGCAACGCAAAGAAAGGTTAATATGAAGATAAATAGAACTAAGAATGCCGGGAAAAATATGGTGTTTGAATTGATGAAAAATTTGTATGGTGTGATTATGCCTTTCATAATCAGAACAGCGATGATACATTGTCTGGGAATAGAATACACGGGACTGGGAGGACTGTTTTCATCTATACTGGATATGTTAAACCTTGTTGAATTAGGTGTTGGTTCAGCAATGGTTTTTAGTATGTATAAGCCAATTGCAGAGGATGATCAGACTACTATATGTGCACTTATGAGACTTTATAAGATTTATTATAGGGTAATAGGCATTGTTATTTGTAGTATAGGTTTGATATTAACGCCGTTTATAGATAAATTAATATCCGGCTCATGTCCTGAAGGTATCAATGTACATATTTTGTTCTTAATGAACTTGTCAGTTACAGTATTAAGTTATTGGCTATTTGCGTATAGGAATTGTCTGCTTCAGGCACATCAACAGACTCATTATGCAACAAGGATGGATTTAGGGTTAAATATTGTATTTAGTTTATTACAATTAGGTTCTCTTATTGTTTTCAAAAATTATTATATATATATGTTATTAAATATAGTTAGGCAAATTTTGTCAAACATAATACAGGCATTAATAACAAAGAAAATATATCCACTATATGTACCTAAAGGAAGATTAGAAAAAGCAAAAGAGAAGGATATTCAGAGAAGAACAAAAGATTTGTTTACTGCAAAATTAGGAAATACAATCACAAATTCAGCTGATGCAATTATTATTTCCAGTTTTCTAGGATTAACACTGTTAGCTCAGTATCAAAATTACTATTATATTTTTTCAGCAGTATTGGGAATAATAGGAATTGTATATAATTCCACCAGAGCAGGGATAGGAAACAGTCTTGTTTGTGAGAGTATAGATAAAAATATTGAAGACTTAAAATTGTTTACGTTTATTATAATGTGGATTTTAACTTTTTGTGTTTCATGTTTCTTGGGATTGTATCAGACTTTTATAGGAATATGGATTGGTGATAAAGGAATTTTACCATTTGGAATTGTAATATGCCTATGCGTTATGTTTGTATTTAGATATTATAATTGCCTGCTGATGACATACAAAGATGCAGCAGGAGCATGGCATGAGGATAGATTCAGACCGTTAATAGCCGGTGTTACAAATTTAATTGTAAATATTATTTTAGTACAGTTTATGGGATTGTACGGGGTATTAATATCAACAATATTAAGCGAAGGATTTATAGAGGTACCTTGGTTAGTTATAAATATTTTTAGAACGGTATTTAAAAAAAGTCCTAAAGAATATATTAAGTTTTCTATTGGAAAACTTGTGGTTGCAGTTGTCGTTATGGCAATAACAGGGATTATAGTAAATTGTGTACCTTCTGTTGGAGTGCTTTGGCTGGTTATAAGGTTGTGTATTGTAATATTAACATCAAACTGTTTACTTGTTGTTATATATTTTAAAAATAAGTATTTTAAGGAAACTATTAAGTTAGCAAAAAAAATGATATTTAAATAATAAATTATATTAGGAGCGAAATAAAAAATATGATTAGTATAATATTGCCGGTGTATAATGGAGAAAAATATATTGAGCAGACAATTGGTAATATATTAAATACAAAAGAGGAAATAGAGTTAATTATTGTCGATGATGGATCGAAGGACAAAAGTCGTCAGATATGTGAAAAAATTGCAGAAAAAGATGCGAGAGTTAAGTACTATTACAAAAATAATGGAGGAATAGCAGATGCTCGTAGTTATGGATTAAAAAGGACAAAAGGAGAATACATTTGCTTTTGTGATCAGGATGATTTTGTAAATGCTGATATATATACTGAGTTAAAAAAAGATATACTTGATAATCAATGTGAAATGGCAATGTCTAATATTGGTAACATAAAAAAAGGTGTACATTATCAATCAAATGCAATAAGAGAGACAAAACTGGAACGAGATATTGAAAAATTAATATGTGAAATACTTGGAGGGAGAGTTGCAGTAGATAGTTCGGAGAAGAATTATATTTGGCCTACAATATGGAATTGTATGTTTAAAAAGAGCATTATAGATCAGTATAATATAACATTCCATAGTTTTGTTAGTTATGAAGATGATGGATTGTTTGTACTGGAGTATTTTACTAAATGTAATTCAGTTTTTTTGGACAATAGAACTTTTTATTTTTGGAATGAACATGACGATTCAGAAAGCCATACAAGAAGATATATAAGCGATTATTACAACAAAACTATACAGTTGTGGGATTACAGATGGAAAATAGCAGAGGAACATTTAACGTTGGAAAATAAAGAATTGTTAAAAGTGAATTCAAAAATTCAGATAATTATGGAGTCAATGCAAAATGAATGTTTTTCGAATAATCATATATTTAAGATTATACATAATGTAAAAGACATTGTAAAAAAACAATTAACTTCAAAAGATAAGAAGATTGTAGATGAAAAAATAATTGATAAGATGTCAACAACTTACAGGTCTATGTACAATACATTAACAAAGTATGGCAGTTCGGTGTTGGTCATTAGATTTAAATTATGGATATATAAAATTAAATTTTTAAACAGGAAGAGAAAATGAAATGAAAAGAGATAAAACGATTGATGTACTAAAGGGATTGGGAATTATTTCGATTGTTTTAGGACATGCATGCAATTTAGACAATTTTTACTCAATTCCAATGAAACTGACTCACGATTTTGTGTATACATATCATATTATGATTTTCGTTTTTGTATCGGGGTATTTGTTTCATGAGAGTTCAGTTAAAAAGTATATAGTAAAAAGGATACATAACTTATATATTCCAACTGTTATTACGGCATTGGTAAGTTTAGCAATATATCCATTATGGATAAAACTCAGTGTTGTAGAAGTAAAAGACAAGGGATTTTTTATTAAAGATATAATTAAAACTATAACATTCAGACCATCCGGTATTTTCGTTGGAGCATTGTGGTTTGTTCCCTTTATATTTTTAGTAGGATTGGCAGGAAATATTATATATAAGATGTTGAAAAACAAGACAAAACTTTTACTTGTGGTAGTTTTGGTTTTGGGAGTTCTTGGATTATGCAGCTGTAATATATATGGAAAATATTTTAATATAATCATAAATCTATTAGATGGTTATTCAGTGTCAAGAGTATTAATTGCAATTCCAATATTTTTTATGGGAATGTATGTTAAGAATAAGAATTTATTAAAAAGAATAAATCCTTTTATCTGGCCCTTTGCTGGAATAGTAATACTACTGTTAAATTATATTACGGGGCAAAAGGTTGATATCGCAGCTTATGAGATTTATGGCGGATACTTATTCTATATAATAACAATTATAGGTATAATATTTATTGTAAGTTTTGGAAATTTTGTTGCACTAAATAAAACTACAGGAGATATAGTGTCTTATATAGGAAAGTTAAGTTTGTCCATTATGGCAGGTCATTTTATGGTCTTTAAGTTAATTGACGGTATAGCAGGACAGGTTGTAAAGGTAGGCTCTGACAGATTACAGCTATTTCCATATTCTTTTCCACAATTATGGTGGTTATATATAATATTGGGCATAACAATACCAATTGTGGTAAGCATAATAATTGAAAAAATCAGATTGAAAATTATAAAAAATAATATATAAATTTGAAAAGTGTATTTTTTTATAGTATAAAATTATTGAAAAGTGTATTTTTTTACACATAAATTATATTGAAAAGTGTATTTTTGGAAATAAAAAACTTATTGAAAAGTGTAAAATTATATGGGAGGAACAAATGAAATACGTTAAGTACATTATAATTACCTTTTTTTGCGTAACCCTTATTTCGTATGTAATTAACTGGGCATACGCAAAAAAGAACAGTGACATTAGTGCACCAAAGATTACTATTAGCGAAAAAGACAGCACACTTAAAGTGTCTGTTAAGGATAGGGATGCACTATTAAAGGATATTGTTGCAAAAGACGAAAAAGATGGAGATATTACAGACAAAATGGTAATAGAATCAATATCAAAATTTGTTGATAAGAAAAAGCACATCTGTAATGTAACATATGCAGTGGCAAATTCACAGGGAG
>OJUG01001446.1_pt1 | contig 30107 bp, 26 predicted proteins | sample 1599841 | NCBI WGS metagenome assembly OJUG01 (sample SAMN04168659, study PRJEB22393) | human gut metagenome | biome: human gut microbiome; feature: stool | host: Homo sapiens | collected 2014-05-12 | reverse complement strand
AGAGGGGTATTATGACAAAAGAACGGTTAAAGGAATTAAGGAAAGAAGCCGGCCTGACCCAAAACCAAGTGGCTGAAATGATTGGAGTGCAGGGGAGAAACTATCAGCGTTTGGAAATTACAGATGCCTTGCCCCCAACAAGGCATTTACTCGCTTTGGCAGATTACTATAATGTCTCAGTGGATTATATTTTAGGGCGCACGGACAAAAGGGAGATAAACCGCTGAGCCTTACGGCCGCCCGGCCTGCGGGCGGGGACGAGCCCCGCCCCTACGGAGCAGAGGTATCCAGACTCCTCAGAACCCGCTCCACCCAGGCCAGCAGCATCCGATCGGCGGGGGTCTGCCGCCGGAGCGCCGCCCGCAAGCGGAGCAGCGCCGGGTAGACCTCGGACCGCCGCAGCTCCGCCGCATCCCGCTTCCAGATCCGACGCTCTTCCGCTTCATCCATCGTGCTCACCTCCTGTTTAGAATATCTGATAATCAGATAAAATGCAATATCTGAATTTCAGATATTTTAAGATGCTCTGGGTGATTCTATGCGAAATGAAGTGCTGCGGTATGAGCGCATCCGCAATCTGCGCATTGACCGCAACCTGTCCCAGCGGGAGGTGGCAGCGCTGCTGAACGTCAGACAGAATACGTACTCCCAGTACGAGATCGGGGTGCTCAACTACCCCATTGACGTGTTGATCAGGCTGGCATGCTATTACAACACCAGCGTGGACTACCTGTTAGGCCTCACGGACGAGCGGACGCCCTATCCCAGGGCAAAAAACCGGGATTTTTGAAAATTTCCCGTTGCATTCCGCTAACGATGGGGGTATAATGACACCAACCTGTTAAAGTGAGGAGCACAGACATGGCAGACCGAACCCTCACAACTGCATCCTTCCTGTTTTCCTATGGCTGGGCTCGATTTATGGGCGCCGGCTTTTTTGGCGTGGAGAAAACACGGGGGATGGAATGAATGGGTGGGGCCCGGGGAAGGCCCCATAGTACCTGAACGTGCAGGGGCGCTCATTGATTTCATCAATGGGCGCCCTTTTTGCATGGAGAGAAAGGATGTAAAATCATGGTAGTTGTTATGAAACCCGGCACCCGGCAGCAGGACATCGACGCCTTGGTATCCAGGCTTAAGGAACTGGATCTGGATGTGGGCATCACCAACGGCGTGGGCTGCACCATCCTGGGCCTGGTGGGCGACACCACCGCCGTGGACATGGATAAGATCTCCATCAACCCCCATGTGGAGCGGGTCATGCGGGTGCAGGAGCCCTACAAGAAGGCCAACCGCAAGTTCCACCCCGAGGACACCGTGGTGGAGGTGGGCAAGGCCCGGATCGGCGGCGGCAGCTTCTCGGTCATCGCCGGCCCCTGCTCTGTGGAGTCGGAGGAGCAGATCTGCGCGGTGGCGGAGGACGTAAAGTCCTCCGGCGCGGCGCTGCTGCGCGGCGGCGCCTTCAAGCCCCGCACCTCCCCCTACTCCTTCCAGGGCATGGGCACCGCGGGCCTCGACCTGCTGATGGAGGCCCGGAAGCAGACCGGCCTGCCCATCGTCACCGAGATCATGGACCCCCGCATGGCCGACCTGTTCGAGCGGGAGGTGGACGTGGTCCAGGTGGGCGCCCGGAACATGCAGAACTTCGACCTGCTGCGGGAACTGGGCAAGCTCCGCAAGCCCATCCTCCTCAAGCGTGGCCTTGCCAACACCCTGAAGGAACTGCTGATGAGTGCCGAGTACATCATGGCCAACGGCAATGAACAGGTCATCCTCTGCGAGCGGGGCATCCGCACCTTTGACGATTACACCCGCAATACCCTGGACCTGGCGGCAGTCCCCATGCTCCACGAGCTGACCCACCTGCCGGTCATCGTGGACCCCAGCCACGCCACCGGCATCAACCGGCTGGTGGCCCCCATGGCTATGTCCGCCACCGCCTGCAATGCCGACGGCCTCATCATTGAGGTCCACAACGATCCCATCCACGCCCTGTGCGACGGTGCGCAGTCTCTGCGGCCTGAGCAGTTTGACGTTCTGATGGGCAAGATCCGCGAGATCCGGAAGGTCGTGACGGCATGACCGTCGGGATCGTGGGCCTGGGGCTGATCGGCGGCTCCTTTGCCAAGGCCTACCACGAGGCAGGCCATAGGGTCCTGGCCTTTGACACGGATCAGTCCGTTTTCGACTTTGCCGTTCTTTCCGGCGTGGTGGACGGTCTCTTATCGGAGGAAAGTCTTTTCTCCTGCGACCTGATCCTGATCGCCGTCTATCCCTCCGCCGCTGTAGACTATCTGCGGCAGCACGGTGCGCATATCGGCCCGAAGCCGGTGGTCATCGACTGCTGCGGCACGAAGCGGCTGGTCTGCGACGCCTGCTTCCCGCTGGCGAAGAAATACGGCTTCACCTATCTGGGCGGGCATCCCATGGCGGGCACCCACAATTCCGGCTTCAAGTACGCCACGCCCACCATGTTCCACAATGCCCCCATGGTGTTGGTCCCGGCGGATCACAATGACATCGACCTGCTGAGCCGGGTCAAGGAACTGCTGGCTCCTGCAGGCTTTGGCCGGTTTTCCATTACCACGGCGGAACAGCATGACGAGATGATCGCCTTTACCTCCCAGCTGGCCCATGTGGTGTCCAACGCCTATATCAAAAGCCCCACGGCGGAACTGCACAAGGGCTTCTCCGCTGGCAGTTACAAGGATATGACCCGTGTAGCGTGGCTGGCCCCGGAAATGTGGGCGGAGCTGTTCCTGGAAAACAAGGACTTTCTCATGGCGGAGCTGGATACCCTGATGGCAAACCTGCGCCAGTATCAGGACGCCATGGTACATAACGATCTCCCCGGCCTTGTCCGTCTGCTGGACGAGGGCCGGAAACGAAAAGAGGAGGTGGATGGCCGTTGACCACCATCCATATCGCGGCCTCCCGCGAGTATGACGTTGTCATTGAGCCGGGTCTGCTGACCCGGCTGGGGACCATGGCAGCGGAACTGGGCCTTGGCCGCCGGGCCGCTGTGATCTCTGATGACGCGGTGTTCGCCCTTTACGGCGCTGCCGCCGAAAAAGCTCTGACAGACGCCGGATTTCAAGTGGATCATTTCCTGTTTCCCCATGGGGAACAGCAGAAAAATCTTTCCACCTACGGACAGGTTTTGAATTTCCTCTGCGACCGCCGCTTCACCCGCAGCGATTTCCTCGTGGCGCTGGGCGGCGGCGTGGTGGGGGATCTGGCAGGCTTCGCCGCCGCCACCTATCAGCGGGGAATTCCCTATATTCAGGTACCCACCACGCTGCTGTCCATGGTGGATTCCTCCGTGGGGGGCAAGACCGCCGTGGATCTGGAGCACGGCAAGAACCAGGCGGGCTGCTTCTATCAGCCCTCTCTGGTGCTGTGCGACCCATCCCTGCTGAATACGCTGCCGGAGCGGGAATACCGGGCCGGGTGCGCCGAGATCATCAAATACGCCATGCTTTACAGCGAGGATTTTCTCCGGGAGCTGGAGAAAACCCCGGTGCGGGAGCAGTTCGAGCGGGTGATCTCCGTGTGTGTTGGCATGAAGCGGGACGTGGTCCGGGGTGATGAATTTGACCGGGGCCAGCGGGCGCTGCTGAATCTGGGCCACACCGTAGGCCACGCCGTAGAGGCTTGCAGCGGCTTCACCCTGCTCCACGGGGAGGGGGTCGCCATCGGTATGGCCATCATCACCCGGGCCGCCGTGGAAAAGGGACTTTGCACCCTGGAGACGCTGCCCCGGCTGCTGGCCGTTTTGGAGCGGTATGGCCTCCCCACGGAGACCGACTATTCCCTGACCGACATTCTGGCGGCGGCGGCGGCCGACAAAAAGCGCACGGACGATGTGACCAAGTTCATCGTACCGGAGCGAGTGGGCCATTGCCGTGTGGAGCCGGTCCCGGCCGACGAGGTGGCCGGGTGGCTGAAGGCGGGAGGTCTGCGATGATCGAAATTCTTCAGCCCGGTTTCCGTACCGGAGCCGTTCACATCCCCGCCTCCAAATCTCAGGCCCACCGGTTGCTGATCTGCGCCGCTCTGAGCCAAAATGAGACGGTGATCCGCTGTCGGGGCATTTCCAGAGACATTGCCGCCACCGCGGACTGTCTCAACGCCCTGGGCGCTGAGATCTGGCTTCGGGGTGAGGACCTGACGGTGCGGCCCATCACCCAGAAGCCCCAGGGGACCCGTCATCTGCACTGTCAGGAAAGCGGTTCCACCCTACGGTTTCTTCTGCCGCTGACCGGCGTTTTGGAAGCAGACGCCGTGTTCCACATGGAAGGGCGGCTGCCGCAGCGCCCCTTGCATCCGCTGGATCAGGTCCTGACGGATCACGGCATGACCATCCGGCAGAACCATGACCTGCTCTACTGCGGGGGACGGCTCCGCCCCGGCGAGTTTTCTCTGCCGGGGGATGTGTCCTCCCAATACATTTCCGGTTTACTGATGGCTCTGCCCCTGTTGAATGAGGGCAGCGCCCTCACCGTTACCGGCGGACTGGAATCCGCCGCTTATGTCACTATGACGGAGGACACCCTCCGCCGGGGCGGCGTCTCTCTGCGGAAAACCGGTGGGACGTGGCACATTTCCGGCGGACAGCGCCTTCGTTTCCCGGACCGTCTCACCGCCGAAGGAGACTGGTCCAATGCCGCCTTCTTCCTGTGTATGGGCGCCTTGTCCCCGGAGGGCGTCACTGTTCACGGACTGGATCTGGCCTCCTCTCAGGGGGACCGGGCCGTTTTGAACATTCTGGCCGCCATGGGTGCGCGTGTTTCCACGGAGAACGGCTCCGTGACGGTTCGTCAGGGAGAATTGAAGGGCGTGGCCATCGACGCCGGCCCCATCCCCGACCTGATCCCGGTGCTGTGCGTCACTGCTGCCGGGGCGGAGGGGGACACCCAGATCTTCAACGCCGGACGGCTCCGTTTGAAAGAATCCGACCGGCTCCGCACCACGGCTCAATTGCTGACAGCTCTGGGCGGCAGTGTGGAGGAACAGCCCAACGGCCTTTTGATCCACGGCACGGGCCGTCTGCGGGGTGGCATTGCCGATTCCTGCGGCGACCATCGGATCGCCATGTCCGCCGCCGTGGCAGCCTGTCTGTGCGAAAGCCCGGTCACTGTGCAGGGCATGGCCTGCGTTTCCAAGTCCTACCCCCATTTCTGGGAAGATTTTGACGCGTTGAAAGGAGGGGGCCTGTGAGCCGGTACGGAGAATTTCTGCATCTGACCATCTTCGGCCAGTCCCATGCCCCGGCCATCGGCATGACCTTGGAGGGTCTGCCCGCCGGAGAGTCCATCGACATGGAGGCCCTTCAGACGTTTTTGGACCGCCGTGCCCCCGGCTGCAACGATTGGTCCACCCCTCGGAAGGAGGCGGACCAGCCGGAATTTCTTTCCGGTCTGGTGGGGAACGTCACCTGCGGCGCGCCGCTTACCGCCATCATCCGCAACACCAACACCCGCTCCGGGGACTATGACGGCCTTTCCGTGGTGCCCCGCCCCGGCCACGCGGACTATACCGCCGGAGTGAAGTACGGCGGTCACGCAGATTTCGCCGGGGGCGGCGCGTTTTCCGGGCGGCTGACAGCCCCCCTGTGCATCGCCGGTGGCATCTGCCTGCAATTGCTGAAAAAGCAGGGCATTGAAGTCATCAGCCGCATCGCCTCCATCGGCTCGGTGGAAGATGTCACTCCTCTGACCGTTTCCACGGCAGACAAGCCATTCCCGGTGGTAGATGACGCCGTAGGGGAGACCATGCGGGCAGAGATCGCCGCCGCCAAGGCGGAGGGTGACTCCGTTGGCGGCATCGTGGAATGTGCTGTGCTGGGTCTGCCCGTGGGACTGGGCGGACCGCTGTTTGACGGCATGGAGGGCCGTATTTCCTCCATCGTCTTCGGCATCCCCGCCGTGAAGGGCATCGAGTTCGGCATCGGCTTCGGGGCCGCGCGGCTCCGTGGCAGCGAAAATAATGACCCCTTTGTGGTGGAAAACGGCACGGTTAGGACCACCACCAATCACTGCGGCGGTATTTTGGGCGGCATCACCAACGGGATGCCCCTGACCTTCCGGGCAGCGTTCAAGCCTACGCCGTCCATTGCCAAGGAGCAGCAAAGCGTGAATTTGAACACCCTGACCCCGGAAATTCTCCGGGTCCGGGGCCGTCATGACCCTTGCATCGTGCCAAGGGCCGTTCCCTGTATCGAAGCCGCGGCGGCCATCGCCGTATACGACGCCCTGTTGGGCCAGCCTTAAAAGGGAGGAATCTCTATGGAACTCAGTGATTATCGTGCCCGGATCGACCAGATCGACCGCCAACTGGTAGAGTTGTTTGCCCAGCGGATGAACACCGCCGCCGGCATCGCCGCCTACAAGAAGGAGCACGGCCTGCCGGTGCTGGACCCTGTCCGGGAGCGGGAAAAGCTGCTGGATGTAGCGGCGCAGGCCCCGGAGGATATGCGGGATTACACCGCCTCTCTCTACACCATGCTTTTTGAGCTGAGCCGCTGCTATCAGGGACGGCTGCTGGGGAGCACATCCCCGCTGACCACGGAAATTCAGACCGCCATTGACCAGACGCCAAACCTGTTTCCCTCCAACGTGTCCGTTGCCTGTCAGGGTGTGGCGGGGGCCTATTCCCAGCTGGCCTGCGACAAGCTGTTCAAGCTGCCTCACATCATGTACTTTGCCTCCTTTGAGGCGGTGTTTGCCGCTATCGAAAGGGGATTGTGCCGCTACGGTGTGCTGCCGCTGGAAAACAGCACCGCCGGCAGCGTCAATGCCATTTACGATCTGATGATGAAGCACGATTTCCGCATCGTCCGCAGTGTGCGGCTGAAGGTGGACCACAATCTGCTGGTGAAGCCCGGCGCCAAGCGGAGCGACATCACGGAGATCTACTCCCACCAGCAGGCCTTGAGCCAGTGCGAGCAGTATCTGCAGGCCTTCCCCGGTGTGAAGATCATCCCCTGTGAAAATACCGCCGTGGCCGCTCAGAAGGTGGCGGAGGGAGATGGCCACGCCGCCGCCCTGTCCTCCCGCTCCTGCATGAAGCTGTATGGGCTGGAATGCTTAGAGGCCGGGGTGCAGGATCAGGGCAGCAACTTCACCCGGTTCATCTGCATCTCCAAGAATCTGGAGATCTACCCCGGTGCGGACCGCACCAGCCTCATGGCGGTGCTGCCTCACGAGCCCGGCTCCCTGTGCCGGGTGCTCTCCCGGTTCTACGCCTTGGGCCTGAACCTGAACAAGCTGGAAAGCCGCCCCATGCCGGAGCGGAATTTTGAATTCATGTTCTACTTTGATCTGGAAACGCCGGTATACGCCCCGGAATTTTTGCAGCTCATGGGCGAGCTGCCCTCTCTGTGCGAGGAATTTTCCTATCTGGGCAGTTACAGCGAGGTGGTCTGATGCTGCGATGCGGACTGCTGGGGGAAACGCTGGGCCACAGCTATTCCCCCATGATCCATCACGCGTTAGGGGAGTATGACTACCGTCTCTTTGAGATCCCCAAGGAGGACTTGGACGCCTTTCTGCGCTCCGACTGCTGGGACGGCCTGAACGTCACGATTCCCTACAAGAAGGCGGTGGTGTCCTGCTGCGGGGAGCTGTCCAAGGCGGCGGAAAGACTGCAAAGCGTCAACACCCTCGTCCACCGTCCTGACGGCACGCTGTACGGCGACAACACGGACCTGTTCGGCTTTCTTTATATGGTCCGCCGCAGCGGCATCGACTCCGCCGGGAAAAAGGCGCTGGTGCTGGGCAGCGGCGGGGCCTCCGTCACGGTGAAGGCCGCGCTGGAGCAGCTGGGCGCTGACGTTACCGTCATTTCCCGCAGCGGTCCGGACGATTACGACCATCTGGACCGCCACGCCGATGCCCAGATCATCGTCAACACCACCCCGGTGGGGATGTATCCCCATAACGGCGCGGCGGCGGTGGATCTGCGGCTGTTCCCTCAATGTGAAGGCGTGCTGGACATCGTTTATAACCCGGCGCTCACCGCGCTGCTGCTGCAGGCGGAGAAATTGAACATCCCCCACGCCGGGGGGCTTTCCATGCTGGTGGCTCAGGCCAAGCGCTCCAGCGAGCAGTTCACCGGCACGGTGATCGGCGATGAAGCCTTGGAGCGGGTGGAGCGCACCGTGAACCACCGACTGCGGAACATCATTCTCATCGGGATGCCCGGTAGCGGCAAATCCGCCGTGGCCGCCGCTCTGGGCAAAGCGCTGGGCCGGGAGGTGGTGGAGGCTGACGAATTGATCTCCCAAAGGACCGGAATGTCCATCCCGGAGATCTTCGCCCGGTCCGGGGAGGAAACATTCCGGAAACTGGAAACAGAGGTTCTGGCGGAGCAGGGCAAGCGCTCCGGCATCATCCTCTCCACCGGCGGCGGCTGCGTCACCCAGGCGGAAAACTACCCGCTGCTGCATCAAAACGGCACCATTTTCCGCCTGACCCGCGACCTTGCCAAGCTGCCAACGGAGGGCCGTCCCATTTCCCAAGCCACGGACCTCGCTCAGCTTTGCGCCCGCCGGGAGCCGCTGTACCGCCGCTTTGCCGACGTGACGGTGTCCAACGACGGGGCGCTGGAGGCCACGGTACAAACCATCAAGGAGGCGCTGCTATGAAGCTTTTGGTCATCAACGGGCCCAATCTGAATCTGCTGGGCCTGCGGGAGCCTGCCATCTACGGCAGTCAGAATTACGAGTCCCTGCTGACCCTTGTCCGCGCCGCCTGCGATGCCGAGGGCATCGAGGTGGGCTTTGCCCAGTCCAACCACGAGGGCGCCATCGTGGACGCCATCCAGGCGGCCTACGGCGTCTATGACGGCATCGTCATCAACCCCGCCGCCTACACTCACACCAGCATAGCCATTCTGGATGCACTGAAGGCCGTGGCCATCCCTGCCGTGGAGGTCCACATCTCCGATGTGGACAGCCGGGAACCGTTTCGTCAGGTCTCCTACGCCGGCATGGCCTGCGTCAAAACCTATAAAGGTCTGGGGTTCCAGGGCTATGTGGAGGCAGTGAAATTTTTGAAAGACTATCTCAGCAAGTGAGCAAGCGCGCCTCCTTTCGGGAGGCGCGTTTTTCTGCTTTCCGGGGTGCTTTACAACCCGTTGAAAATCCAGTATGATAAGGAAAAGCCGTAAATCACCAAGGGAGGTTCTCATGGATACACTGCTGCGTCAAATTCCAAAGGTAGACGACCTGCTCCGCCTGCCCGCCCTGAACACACTGGCGGCGGAGGTGGGTGCCGCCGCCGTGACGGAGGCGGTTCGCCGGACGCTGGACCGGCTCCGCGCCGATATTCTGGTGGGGACCGTCACAGAGCTGCCCTCCACGGAGGCCCTCTGCGCTCAAATCAGCGCGTCGTGCCGGGCATCCCGCCTGCCCTCCCTCCGGGGCGTTATCAATGCCACCGGGATCGTTCTGCACACCAATCTGGGCCGGGCCTGCCTGAGTGACCGCGCGTTAGCGGCAGCGAGAGGGGTCTCTCAGGGCTATTCTACCTTGGAATATGACCTGACAGCGGGGGAGCGGGGGCAGCGGTACGCCCATGTAGAGCCGCTTTTGTGCCGCCTTACCGGGGCGGAGGCCGCCATGGTGGCAAACAACAACGCAGCGGCGGTGCTGCTGATCCTCTCCGCCCTCACCGCCGGAGGAGAAGTCATTACCTCCCGTGGAGAGCTGGTGGAGATCGGCGGTTCCTTCCGGATGCCGGATGTGATGGCCGCCTGCGGCGCGGTGCTCCGGGAGGTTGGTTCCACCAACAAGACCCACCTTTCCGACTACGCCAACGCCATCAGCGAGCAGACCCGCGCCCTTTTGAAAGTCCACACCAGCAATTACCGCATCGTGGGCTTTACGGAGAGCGTGTCCCCCGCCGCCTTAGCGGAGCTTGGCCGCTCCCGCAGCATTCCGGTCATTGAGGACTTGGGCAGCGGCTGTCTTGTAGATCTGGCACCCTTGGGCCTCCGGGATGAGCCGACGGTTCAAGCGTCCGTAAAGGCCGGAGTGGATGTATTATCCTTCTCCGGGGACAAGCTGCTGGGTGGTCCCCAAGCGGGGATCATCGTGGGCAAGCGGCGCTGTATCGACCTTTTGAAGCGTCACCCTCTGGCCCGCGCCCTGCGGGTGGACAAGCTGACGCTGGCCGCCTTGGAAGCAACTCTGCAAGCATATGTGGACGGCACCGCCCTTCAGGAGATCCCGGTGCTCTCCATGCTGGCCCAAACACCGGAGGAGCTGCGCCAGCGGGCAGAGTCACTCTGCCGCCGCATGGGAGAGAGCGGCGTGACCGCCGAGGTGGTTTCCACGGAAAACCCGGTGGGGGGCGGGGCAGTCCCCACCCAGACGCTGCACTCCTTCGCCGTGGCTGTCGTCCCAAGGGACAGCGCCGCCGCACTGGAAGCGCAGCTACGGCAGCGGCCTGTACCCATCATCGTCCGTATCGCCCATGACCGGTGTCTGCTGGATATGCGGACTTTGTTCCCGGCGGATCTTGACGAGATCCTTCAGGCTTTTCGGGAGACCGCTTCATGAAACACGTCATCATCGGCACGGCGGGCCATGTAGATCACGGCAAAACCGTTCTGGTCAAGGCGCTCACCGGCACCGATACGGACCGCCTGGCGGAGGAAAAGCGCCGGGGCATTACCATCGAGCCGGGGTTTGCCAGACTGGACTGGCCGGACGGCACGCAAGCAGGGATCGTGGATGTGCCGGGCCACGAAAAATTCATCAAAAATATGCTGGCCGGGGCGGGGGGCATTGATCTTGCCATGCTGGTCATCGCCGCGGACGAAGGTGTTATGCCCCAGACCGTAGAGCATCTGGATATTCTGTCTCTCTTGGGCGTCCAAGGCGGCTTGGTGGTGTTGACCAAGGCGGAGTTGGTGGATGATGACTGGTTGGAACTTGTTCGGGGACAGGCGTTGGAGCTGACCGAGGGCACCTTTTTAGAGGGCGCGCCCATTCTGTCAGTCTCCGCCGTCACCGGTCAGGGAATCCCGGAACTGCGGGACGCCCTGTACCGCTTGGTACAGGAGGCGCGGGAAAAAAGCGCACTGGCACCCTTCCGGCTTCCCATTGACCGGGTCTTTTCCGTGGACGGCTTCGGCACCGTAGTCACCGGCACCCTTACGGAAGGGGCTGTCCAGGTGGGGGACGCTGTGGAACTGGTCCCCTCCGGGCTGCAAAGCCGGGTGCGGACCTTGCAGGTCCACGGTGAAAGCGTGGACGCCGCCTACGCCGGTCAGCGGGCGGCCCTCAACTTGACAAATCTGCAAAAATCGGAGATCCGACGGGGGGACGCGGCGGTAAGACCCGGCAGCGCCCGGTCCTCTCGGATGCTGGATGTGCGGCTCCGGTGTCTGAGAAACGCCAAACGCACGGTTTTGAACGGCTCCCAGGTCCATCTGTACCACGGGACCTCCGTTCATTTGGCAAAGGCGGTGCTGCTGGAGCGGGACGAATTGCGGCCCGGAGAAAGCTGCCTTGCCCAGCTGCGGCTGACGGAGCCGATGGCCGTCAAACAGGGGGATCGGTTTGTCATTCGATTCTACTCTCCGGTGGAGACCATCGGTGGCGGAACGGTGCTGGACCCTCGGCCCCTTCGCCACAAACGGCATGACCTAGCGGTGCTGGACAGCCTGATCCTCCGGGAACAGGGCTCCGGCAGTCAACGGCTGCTGCAAGCTGCGGAGGAATTCGGTGTTTCACTGCCGGATAGCAGCCAGTTGGCGGAGCGTTCCGGTCTGGACACTGGTACTGCTGTATCCTTGCTGGCAGACCTGCTGAATCAGGGAAAGCTGGCGGAGCCGCTGCCGGACCGCTACGCGGCGGCCTCGGCGCTGGACACCCTCTGGGACCGCTGCCGGGAATTGCTGTCCGCCTACCACCAAAAGCACCCCCTTCACGCCGGGATGCCCGCCGCCGAGCTGCGGCAAAAGCTGTTCCGGCAGATCACTCCCGCTGAGGGCGATGCGCTTTTGGAGGTTTTTCGGGCGGAGGGGCGGATGAAACGCGCCGAAAACCGTTGGGCGCTGGCGGAGTTTTCCATTCGACTCACCAAGCGGCAAACCGCCCTCTGGGACGCGCTGTTGGAGCGCTTCCTCCGGGGTGGCCCGGAGCCGGACACCATCGAAGCGGTGCTGGACAGTATTCCTCCGGAGCGCCGGGAGGAGGCTCGTCAGGTGCTGGAAAGCCTGCTCACCGGCGGAGAGCTGGTACGGCTGTCACCGGAGCTGTGCTGGCACCGGGAGGTGTTCCAAAAGGGGCTGGATATCTTGCGGACGCTGTGTGCTGACCACGGCGCTGTCACGCTGGCAGAGGTCCGGGACGCTTTCGACACCACCCGGAAATACGCTTTGCTGTTTTTAGAAGCCTGCGACCGACGGCAGATCACGGTTCGAGAGGGCGACTGCCGCCGCCTGAAGCTCAAATTTCATGACTGACATACCGCCGGAGCGTTGCTCCGCTTCGGCGGTGGTCAGCTTCAAAGGAAATATGGGAGCAGATAGGTGCTGGTGTGCCTCCCGGTCTTCAAAACCGGTGCGGACGGCGAACAGCCGCCTGGATGAGTTCGATCCTCATATGCCCCCGCCAAAACCAGCCTGCCGCCCTTTGGGGCGGCGGGCTGGTTTATTATCTGCGCCTGTTCCGGCCGAATCAGTTAAAAAAGCGGTGGGCAACGCCCACCGCTTTTTAATAAGCTTTTTAGTCCCGGACCTTGTCGAATACATCCGTAATGCTCTTTTCAGGTGCGGGGGTAGCCAGAGAGACCACCACCAGCACGATGCAGTTGACAACAAAGGCGGGCATCAACTCATAGATGTCCCAGATGCCGCCGAGAGGCCGGACGCAGAATTTCCATGCAAAGATCATCAGACCGCCGGCCACCAGACCTGCCAGCACACCCTGCCGGTTGCTGCGTCTCCAGAAAAGGGCGAACAGCACAGCGGGGCCAAAGGTTGCGCCGAAGCCGGCCCATGCGAAGGAGACGATCTTGAACACGTTGCTGTTGGGGTCCGCCGCCAGGAAGATGGCGATAAACGCGATCACCACCACCGTCAAACGGGCGGCCAGCATATTCTGCTTGGAAGTCAGCTTGACGCCGAACACATCCTGCAATACGTTTTCAGAAAACGCGGAGGCCGCCGCCAAAAGCTGAGAGTCCGCCGTGGACATGGTAGCCGCCAGAATACCTGCCAGAATACAGCCGGCCACAATGGCAGGCAGCAGACCGTAAGAGGAAAGCAGGTCAGACAGCCGGACAATGACCGTCTCCGTGGCGCTGCCCTCCAGCATGGGGATGCGGCCCACGCTGGACACGGCATGGCCCACGATGCCAATAAACACGGCCACGGCCATGGAGATCACCACCCAGATGGAGGCGATCCGGCGGGAGAGCTTCAGCTCATCCTCGTGGCGGATGGCCATAAAGCGCACCAGAATGTGGGGCATGCCGAAGTAGCCAAGGCCCCAGGCCAGCATGGAAACAATGCGGATCAGACCGTAAGGCTCCGCCTGGCCGGAGGCGGCGTTATAGGTCTGACCAAAGCTCAGAAAACCGGGAAGGCTGCTGGCATGAGCCAGAACAGCATCCATACCGCCGGCCTGCACAATGCCGAACACCACGATGACGCACAGGGCGACGGTCATAATCACAGACTGGATCAGGTCCATAGTGGCGACGGCGCTGAAGCCGCCCACGGAAGTATAGCTGATGATGACGATGGCGCCCACGATCACAGAAAGCATGTAATTCCAGCCGAACAGGCTGTTGAACAGCTTGCCGATCGCCGCCAGACCGGAGGCCACATAGGGCACGAAGAACACCAGAATGATGAGAGAGGCGATACCCATAATGATGGGCTTTTTCTCCCCGTAGCGCTTGGAGATAAAGCTGGGGATGGTGATGGCGTCCAACTCCACGCTGTAACGCCGCAGGCGGCGGGCCACCAGCAGGAAATTCAGATAGGTGCCGATGGCAAGGCCGATGGCGGTCCAGCTTGCGTCCGCCACGCCGCTGAGATAGGCGAGGCCAGGGATACCCATAAGCAGATAGCTGCTCATATCGCTGGCCTCCGCGCTCATGGCCGTGACCAGGGGGCCCATGCCCCGGCCGCCGAGGTAAAAGCCTTCAGCGCTCTTCTTGCTTCGTTTACCGATCATCACGCCGGTGAAAATCACCAGACAGAGATACAAAATGATCGTTGTCATGATCGCGATCTGTGCGGATGTCATACAATACTCTCTCCTTTAACACTTCAATGCTTGGTATCATACCACAACGCAAACAAGAATGAAATACAGAACGCCGTATAGAATCAATTCTATACGGCGTTTCTTATAATATCAGATTTTTCTTTATATTTCAACAGTTTTATACTGTACAGAAAGATGGAATACTTGAAAAACAAAAAATAAGATTTATTCTCCGACTCGGAAACTCTCCAAAAACAGGGGCGTCATCTTCTCCGCATAGGCCACCAGCGAGTAGTCTCCGCCGCACAGACACCAGTCGTAAAGCTGCGCCCGTTCCCACATGGCGAAGGCCCGGACGATCTCCTCCTGAGCCAGACCGGGGCGGAATTCGCCCCGCTCCGCACCCTGACGGACGATCTTTTTCAGCAAGCGGAAGTAGACCCGGCTCCGGTCCAGCAGGTGCTTTTCTCCCCGCGCCAGCAATTGGGTGGACAGCAGACGGGTCAGCAGGTCGATGGACACGCTGGACTCGATCATCACATACAGCTCATGGTTGATATAGGCCAGCGTCTCGATGGCACCCTTCTCCGGGTCCAGCGTGGGCATCAGGTCCTCGTATTTTTCGTCGAACACATAGGCCAAGGTGCCCATCAGGGCGTCCTTGCCGTCAAAATAATGGTAGAAGGAGCCTTTGGAGGTGCCGGATTCAAAAACGATATCCTCTACTGTGGTGCCGTCATATCCCTGCTCATAAAAGAGCTTCCAAGCGGCGGAGATGATCCGTCCCCGGGTATTGCGGCTGTTTCGTTTTGCCATGGCGTTGTCCTCCCTGCAATGTAGCTGTGAAAATTTTACAATGAAACCCGGCAAAAAGCAAGGGCCGGGGCCGGAACGGTCCGCTTTTGGGCAGATGTTTACACTTTACCCATTGAACCCGGCGGTTCCACACCGTATAATGGAGAAAAACGAACGATCACCGGGAGAACCCTCCCGCAGCCATATTTGAAAGGAGAATTCTATGGAAACCATGCTGAACGTCACCGTGAACGGCACGATACACCAGTATCCCTACGGAACCACTTACCGCGCCATCGCCGCGGAATTTCAGGAGAACTATCCCCACCAGATCTTGCTGGTAAACCGGGACGGCAAGCTCCGGGAACTGCAAAAGACCGTGAAGCGGGACTGCTCCCTCTCCATGGTCACTGCCGCCGACAAGCCAGGCCGCCAGACCTATGAGCGCAGCGCCATTCTCCTGATGCTCAAGGCATTTTATGACGTGGTAGGCCGGGAGCAGGTGGAGCACGTCCGGGTAGAATTTTCCCTGAGCAACGCTCTGTTCTGCCGGGCCAGAGGCGATTTTGCTCTGGATAGCGCCCTGCTGCACCGGATCGAGGACCGGATGCGGGAGCTGGTCCGTCAGGTCCTGCCCATTGAAAAGCAGTCTGTGGATATCGAAGACGCCGCGGCCTTTTTGACAGAAAACGGCATGGAGGATAAGGCCCGGCTCCTGAAATACCGCATCAGCTCCCGGGTCAATCTTTACACTTTGGACGGCTTCACCGACTATTTCTACGGCTACATGGTACCGGACACCGGTTATCTTCAGTGGTTTGCTCTGGAGCTGTTTGAGGATGGCTTCATCCTCCGCCTGCCGTCGCTGGAGGAACCGGAGCAGGTGGGGAAGTTCACGCCCTCTATGAAGGTGTTTCAGGCCATGCATGACGCCGAGGATCGCTCCGCCGCCATGTATATCTCCAACGTAGGGGAGATGGATGACATGATTGCTGAAGGCAACGCCACCCAGTTGATTTTGGCCCACGAAGCCCTGATGGAAAAGCGAGTGGGTGACATTGCCGAGGAGATCGCCCGGCGGAAGGACGTCCGCTTCGTGATGATCGCCGGTCCCTCCTCCTCTGGCAAAACCACCTTCTCCCACCGGCTGTCCACCCAACTGATGGCCTGCGGCCTGCGGCCCCATCCCATCGCCACAGACAACTACTTCCGCAACCGGGAGGACACCCCCAGAGATGCCAACGGCCAGTACGATTTTGAGGGACTGGGCGCTATGGATGTTGAGCAGTTCAACAGCGATATGAGCCGTCTGCTGAAGGGCGAAACGGTGGATATGCCCACCTTCAACTTCAAAAAGGGCGTCCGGGAATACAACGGTGAAAAGCTGACGCTGGGAGACGGCGACGTACTGGTGATCGAGGGCATCCACTGCCTGAATGACGAATTTTCCCACTCTCTGCCTAAGGAGAGCAAGTACAAAATTTACATCAGCTGCCTGACCACCCTGAATATCGACGATCACAACCGCATTCCCACCACCGACGCCCGGCTGCTCCGCCGCATTGAACGGGACGCCCGGACCCGGGGCTACGGTGCTCAGGCCACCATCAAAATGTGGCCCTCTGTCCGCCGGGGCGAGGAACAGAACATCTTCCCCTATCAGGACAGTGCCGATACGGTGTTCAACTCCTCCCTCATTTACGAAACTGCCCTGCTGAAGCCCTACGTGCAGCCGCTGCTGTTCGGCGTCCCCCGGGGCAGCGACGAATATCTGGAAGCCAAGCGGCTCCTGAAATTCCTGGACTACTTCCTGCCAGTCCCGGCAGATGACGTACCCCAGACCTCCCTGATGCGGGAATTTGTAGGCGGCGGCATTTACAAGACGTGATCTCCATTTGCAGACAACTCCATCCGATCCCCGGCGGACACACTCTGTGTCCGCCGGGTTTTTCTGCTGGAAACCCGGATTTTTTTAAATTTCCTCTTGACAATGGAAATGCGCCGCCGTATAATCCCACTAACCTACTTGATTGGTTATATTTATTCGCTCAGAAAAGAGGATTTCCATGAACCGTATGACACCAGGCTTCCGATGTTGTCAGGAATGATCCGTTTTCCATTTCTCAATAAATCATTCTACAACATAAAAAGGAGATCATCTTATGTCTCGTATCTATACCGCCGCCGATCAGTTGATCGGCCATACCCCCTTGCTGGAGCTGACCCATCTGGAACAGGAATTTGGTCTGAAGGCCAGAATCGTGGCCAAGCTGGAATATTTCAATCCCGCCGGCAGCGTGAAAGACCGCATTGCCAAGGCCATGATCGATGACGCTGAGGCCAAGGGCCTTTTGAAGCCCGGTTCTGTCATCATTGAGCCCACCAGCGGCAACACCGGCATCGGTCTGGCCTCCGTAGCCGCCGCCCGGGGCTACCGGATCATCATCGTCATGCCGGAAACCATGAGCGTGGAGCGCCGTCAGATCATGAAGGCCTACGGCGCGGAGCTGGTTCTCTCCGAAGGCTCCCAGGGCATGAAGGGCGCCATTGCCAAGGCCAACGAGCTGGCAAAGGAGATTCCAAACAGCTTCATTCCCGGTCAGTTCGTAAATCCCGCCAACCCCAAGGCCCATTTTGAGACCACCGGCCCGGAGATCTGGGCGGATACGGACGGTCAGGTGGATGCGTTCGTAGCCGGCGTAGGCACTGGCGGCACCCTTACCGGCGTGGGGCAGTTCCTTAAAAGCAAAAATCCCGCTGTGAAGGTGGTGGCCGTGGAGCCTAAGAGCTCCCCTGTCCTCAGCGAGGGCCACGGCGGCGCTCACAAGATCCAGGGCATCGGCGCAGGCTTTGTCCCCGATGTACTGGACACCAAGGTGTATGACGAGATCATCCCCGTGGAAAATGAGGACGCTTTCGCCACCGGCAAGCTGATCGGCAAGCGGGAGGGTGTGCTGGTGGGCATCTCCTCCGGCGCCGCTGTGTGGGCTGCTGTACAACTGGCCAAACGGCCGGAATTTGAAGGCAAGACCATTGCCGTTCTTCTGCCGGATACCGGCGACCGCTATCTCTCCACTCCGCTGTTTCAGGATTGATTTTTCTTCTCTTTTCCTTTTTCTTCTCTGATCCTCTCTCTTAAATAATGGAGAAGCGCCGCGGCTGAGCCGCAGCGCTTCTCCATATATCGGCAAAAAATACCGGCGGTTCGATGACCGCCGGTATCGTTTATTCGCTGATGTCGCGGGTAGCGTAGGCGTTCAGGTCCATGCCCGCCGTATGGCCCGCCAGATATTCGTAATACCCCTGTGCGCCGATCATGGCACCGTTATCGCCGCACCACCGCAGCGGCGGCAGGTACAGCCGGCAGCCGGCTTTTTTGCAGGCCCGCTCCAGGTCCGCCCGAATGACGGAGTTGGCCGCCACGCCGCCGGCGGCGGCAATCACCGTGCGTCCGGACTGCTTTGCAGCTTCCATGACGCGAGGGACCAGCGTATCGCTGACAGCCTGGGCGAAGTCCCGTGCCAGCGCCGGGGCATCCAGCGGCTCTCCCACCTGCTCGGCGTGATGGGCCAGATTCACCACCGCCGTTTTCAGACCGGAAAAGCTCATGTCCAGCGGCGCTCCCTCCACATGGGAATGGGGCAGGGTGTAGACGCCGCCCTTGGACTGCTGGGCCAGCTTGTCCATGGGCGCACCGCCGGGGTAAGGCAGGCCCAGCACCCGGGCCGCCTTGTCAAAGCACTCCCCCGCCGCGTCATCCCGGGTAGCGCCCAAGATCTCCAGATCCGTATAATCCCGGACGTCCACGATCATGGTGTTGCCCCCGGAGATGGCCAATGCCAGGAAGGGCGGCTCCAGCTCCGGGAAGGCCAGATAGTTGGCGGCGATATGGCCCCGGACATGGTGCACCGGGATCAGAGGCACTCCCAGACCGTAGGCCACGGATTTAGCAAAGCTCAAGCCCACCAGCACGGCCCCGATAAGTCCGGGGGCGTAGGTGACGGCCACGGCGTCAATGTCCTGCCGGGTGCAGCCGGCGTCCGCCAAGGCTTTTTCTGTCAGGGCCGCGATCACTTCAACATGCTTGCGGGAGGCCAGCTCCGGTACCACGCCGCCGTACAGAGCGTGGAGGTCCGCCTGAGAGGCAATGGCATCGGACAACACCCGCCGTCCGTCATCCACCACTGCCACGGCGGTCTCGTCGCAGGAGGATTCAAAGGCTAAAATCTTCATAGCAATGCTTCTTTCTCCAAAAGATCGGCGTTCTCCGCCTTACTGCTGCCAGGGCACCTTTGGCCCCGGTGCCGCCTTGGGATCAAAGGGGATGCGGACATACTTGTGGTACTTGTCCGCAGAAAATGTATTCTCGTAAACGAACCGGTGTTCTTCCATCAGGGCGGCGTCATCCACCGGGCCGCCGGCGAGATACAGGGTCTTGTAGTGGACGCCGAACATCTCCGTATCATACCCGGCGGTCCGCAGACCGCACCGGGCATAGAACCCCAACCGCCGCCGGGCCATCTCCGGGTCCGGCGCGTCCTCCGGAGCTTCCGACTCTCCGAAGATCACCGTGTCCGCCTCCCGCTCCCGCAGCTTCTCCAGGATGGATGCACCGACGCCACCGTTGCGGCGGATACTGGAAACGCACAGGTAATCCAGCAGTGCCCAGCCGGGATGTCCCAGCCAGAGGAATGCCTCGCCTACGATATTGTCTCCGTCAAACAGGCAGTAGGGCTTGTACCAGCCCTCCGCCCAACTCTTCTCAATATTCCGCAGGGGTTTTAATTCCGCTGTGGGAAATGCTTCCTTCAGGTCCCGGTCATAAATCGTCCTCAGTTGTTCAACTGACGGGATTCTCAGTTCCATGCTGTTCAAACTCCCTCGTCATAATGATGGCATCCTCTCTCGGATGCTCGTAGTAATTTTTACGCCGGCCCACGCCCCGGAAGCCCCGGCTGCCGTACAGGGCGATGGCGGGGTAGTTGGAGGCCCGGACCTCCAGCGTCAGAAATGCCAGGTGGTTGGCCTGAGCAAAGTCAAGAAACACTTGCAGCAGCTTTCCGGCAACGCCCTGCTTCCGGCAGTCCGGCCGGACAGCCACATTGGTGATATAACCCTCGTCCAGCACCGCCTGCAAACCGGCGTAGCCCGCTACCTTATCGTTGTCATCCAGCGCCACAAGGAATGCGGACAGGTAGTTGTCCAATTCCTCCGCCAGCATATTCCGGCTCCACGGCGTAGAAAAGCAGATCCGTTCCAGCTCCGCCACTTCATCCAGATGGTCCGCCGTCATAGGCACGATGCGGACATGCAGATTTTTCTCTTCCATCGTATGTTACTCCTTATCCCTTGGCTTCCAGCCAGTTGCGGCCCCAGTGGGCCTCCGCCGTCAGGGGGACGGACAGGTGGGCCACCTGCTCCATTTCCTCCTCCAGCAGCTTTGCCGCAGCCTCTGCCTGCGGCTTCGGGCACTCCACGATCAGCTCATCGTGAACCTGCAAGACCAGCTTGGCCTCCGGCAGTTCCTTTTTCAGCCGCTTCTCCACAGCCACCATAGCCAGCTTCATAATGTCCGCCGCCGTGCCCTGAATGGGCATATTCAGCGCCACCCGCTCCCCGAAGGAGCGCATATTGAAATTGGAGGAGCGGATCTCCGGCAGCTCCCGCCGCCGGTGGAACAGTGTTTCCACATACCCCTGCTCCCTGGCCTTTGCCACCACATCATCCATATACTTCCGCACACCGGGAAAGGTGGCGAAATAGGCCTCCATATACGCCTTGGCCTCCGCCACCGTCACGCCGATGTCCTGACTGAGGGAAAAGGCGGAGATGCCGTAGACGATGCCGAAGTTCACGGCCTTCGCCCGGCGGCGCATCTCGTGGGTCACATCGCCGGGGGCCACATGGAACACCTGGGCCGCCGTGGCGGTGTGGATGTCCGCTCCGGTGGTAAACGCCGCCCGCATGGCCTCGTCCCCGGAGATGTGGGCCAGCAGCCGCAGCTCGATCTGAGAGTAGTCCGCGTCCACTAAGACGCAGCCCTCCGCCGGAATGAACATCCGGCGAATTTCGCTGCCAAGATCCGTCCGGGTGGGGATGTTCTGCAAATTCGGCTCCGTGGAACTGAGCCGCCCGGTGGCGGTAACGGTCATCTGGAAGCGGGTACGGATGCGCCCGTCCGGGTCCATAGCCTTTAAAAGCCCCTCGGCGTAAGTGGATTTCAATTTTGCATATTGCCGGTATTCCAGCACCGCCCCCACGATGGGGGCCTCGTAGCGCAGCTTTTCCAGCACATCGGCATTGGTGGACCAGCCGGTTTTCGTTTTCTTGCCGTGGGGCAGGCCCAGCCTGCCGAATAAAATTTCTCCCAGCTGCTTGGGGGAGTTGATGTTGAAATTCTCCCCGGCCATGTTGTAAATGTCCTGTTCCAGAGCGGCGGCCTTTTCGGAGAGCATCTCCCCGAAGGACACCAGCGCCCCCTTGTCCACCCGGCAGCCAGCCAGTTCCATTTCCGCCAGCACCCGGCACAGTGGCAGTTCCGCCGTGGCGTACAGATCCCAGAGGTCCAGCTCCTTCAACTTGGGGGCCAGCACTCCGTACAGGGCGTCCACGGCGCTGGTGTAGCTGTGGAAGGCAGCCTCCGCCGCCGTCACATCCCCCAGCAGGGAGAAGGCATCCGGGTCCAGATAGGCGGGCTTCACTAGCTCCGTGTGGAAATAGGCGGCAAACAGCTGGCCGATCTCATACTTGCCGCTGGTGGCATCCGCCAGATAGGCAGCCAGGGCCGTGTCGAATATGAAGCCCTCTGCGTTCAGGCCGTTTTCCAGCAGCGTCCGCATGAGGTCCTTGACGTTATGGCTCACTTTTTTAATGTCGGCGGCGAACAGGGCGTTCAGCAGCGCGTTCCAGTCACCGGTGTAGCGCTCGAAGAAAAATTCCGCCGACAGGGCGGTGTCCGCCCCGGTATCGCAGTCCGCAATGACCCCGGAGAGGTCCGGCAGGGCCAGCACTGTCACATGATCCGCCTTGCGGAACAGTTCCAGCACCTCCCGGGCACGGGATTCCTCCGTGATCCGCTCCGCCGTCACGGTGACGTCCGGCGCGGCATCCGCCGGAGCCGTTTCCTCTGAACGCAGGCCCATTTTTTCAATCAGCTTGGAAAATTCCAGCTTCAAAAACAGGGGATACGCCGCCGGTGTCGGCTCCTGCACCCGGGTTTCCGCCGGGTCGAAGGACAGCGGCGCATCAGTGACAATGGTGGCCAGCCAGTAGGAATGGCGTGCTGCGTCCTCTCCCGCCGTCAGCTTTTTGATGGCGGCAGGCTTGGCGTCGATATCCGGAAGCTTTTCATAAATGGCGTCCACGCTGCCATATTTTTGAATAAGATCCATAGCGGTCTTTTCACCCACCCCCGGTACGCCGGGGATATTGTCGGAGGTGTCTCCCATGAGGGCCTTCAGGTCGATCATGTGGATAGGTTCAAAGCCGTACTGCTCCCGGAAAGTCTCCGGGGTCATATCCTTGGTGGTGGTCTGGCCCATGCGGGTGGACACCAGCTTCACCTTGGTGCGATCGGTGATGAGCTGAAGGGAATCCTTGTCTCCTGTCACCACCACGCAGTCCCAGCCCGCCGCCTCGCATTTCCGGGAAATGGTGCCGATCAGGTCATCGGCCTCCCACCCCTCCATTTCATAGCGGGGGATGTTCAGGGTATCCAGCACCTCTTTCAGCACCGGCACCTGCATCCGCAATTCCTCCGGCATGGGCTTCCGGGTGGCCTTGTACGCCTCGTCCGCCTTGTGACGGAAGGTAGGGGCGTGGAGGTCGAAGGTGACGCACAGGGCATCCGGCCGTTCTTCCTCCTTCAGGCGCAGCAACGTGGTGAGAAAGCCGAACACGGCGTGGGTGTACAGCCCCTCCCGGTTAGTCAGGGGGCGGATGCCGTAATAGGCTCGGTTGATGATGGAGTTGCCGTCAATGACCATGCACTTCATGGAAAAACCTCCGGAGTTTTTTGACATAATTAAATTTATTATAGCCGATTTTCCACCGTTTCGCAATGGATTTCCCGTGAAAAACCGGTTAAGGCGCCCAGTTTCCCCTGCCTGTCAAATTCTGCCGAAAATCCGGATAAAATTTCGACAGGAAACCGCCGTCTCCTCTATGGACAAATCAGGTTTTTTCAAGTATACTGCTCCCAAGAACAACAGATATTACATTTCTTTATGTCTGCTATAAGCAATTCCGATTTCTGTTAAATTTATAGAAGGAGTGGTACTATGCCGGAAAGCTATGCTGGAAAGATCAACCGAAAGCTGCTGAAAAAGCAGCGGATCATCGCGGCCGCCGCCGGGCGGGAGCCTGCGGATCTGGTGCTGAAAAACGCCACCTTTGTCAACGTGTTCTCCAATGAACTGTCCACCATGGACATTGCCGTGGCGGAAGGTCTGATCGTGGGCATGGGAAGCTATCAAGGCCGGTCTGAGGTGGACTGCACCGGCAAGATCGTTCTCCCCGGTTTCCTGGACGCCCACATTCATCTGGAAAGCTCTTTAGTCAGCCCCACGGAGTTCGTGAAGGCCGTCCTGCCTCACGGAACCACCACAGTGGTGACGGACCCCCATGAGATCGCCAACGTTATGGGGACCGACGGCATCGAGTATATGCTGCAGGCCACAGAGGACCTGCCGGTGGACGTGCGGTTCATGCTGCCCTCCTGCGTCCCCGCCACGCCGCTGGACGAGTCCGGCGCCAATCTGGATTACCGTGCCATCGACTCCTTCTATGACCATCCCCGTGTGCAGGGACTGGCGGAGATGATGAACTATGTGGGCGTGGTCAACGGCGACGGTCAGGTGGTGGAGAAGATCGTGGCCTCTCAGGCCCACCACAAGAAGATCGACGGCCATGCGCCGGGCCTTTCCGGCAAGGATCTCAACGCCTACATCGCCGCCGGCGTCTACTCCGACCACGAGTGCTCCGATATGGAGGACGCCATGAATAAGCTGCGTCTTGGCCAGTACATCATGATCCGTGAGGGTACGGCCGCCCGGAATCTGGAGGCTCTCATGCCCCTGCTCACCAGCCAGTACGTGGATCGCTGTATGTTCTGCACCGACGACAAGCACCCCAACGACCTGCTGGAAAAGGGCCACATCGACTACATCGTCAAAAAGGCTATCTCCCTGGGGGCCGACCCCATCGTTGCCGTGAAGGCCGCCTGCCACAACGCCGCTCGGTACTTCCTGCTGAACAACCGTGGTGCCATTGCCCCCGGCTATTTGGGCGACTTCGTCATCATCGACGACTTCCAACACTTCGAGATCGAGATGGTCTATAAACGCGGCGTCCTCATGTACGACGGTCAGCTGCGGGACTTCCCCGCCCCGGAGATCGACCCCTATCTGGTGAAGCGGGCTCACGACACCTTCCATGTGGCCCACCTGACGGCGGAGGACTTCTCCGACGGCCGCCCCCACGCCGTCATCGGCATGATCCCCGGCGAGATCGTCACTCAGGATGCCGGCTACGCCGACCACGCCGACCCGGAGCAGGACATTCTGAAGATCGCCGTCATCGAGCGGCATAAGAACACCCACCACATCGGCTTGGGCTACATCAAGGGCTACGGCCTGAAGCGTGGCGCCGTAGCCACCTCCATCAGCCACGACAGCCACAACATCATCGTGGTGGGTGCCACCGACGAGGATATGGCCGCCGCCGCCAACCGCATCGTGGAGAACCGTGGCGGCATCACCGTCATGGAGAACGGTCAGGTGCTGGGCGAGGTAACGCTGTCCATCGCCGGCATCATGTCCGACGACAGTCTGGTGATGGTGAACAGCGCTCTGGAGGATGCCAAGGACGAGGCCTTCGGTTTGGGCGTCTCCCGTGGCATCGACCCCTTCATGACCCTGAGCTTCATGGCCCTTCCGGTGATCCCTTCTCTGCGGATCACCACCCGTGGTGTGTTTGATGTCTCCAGTCAGCGTTATATCTGACCTCCTCATCCTCCCCATAGCGTGATACCCCCCGGAGCCTTCGGCTCCGGGGGGTATCACATCTTCCCTTGAAAAGAGGGAGGACGCCGCAGCGTCCTCCCTTTTTTCACAGGCTATTCTTACTTCACCGTACCGTCGGCGTTGAACACCGGCAGCGGAGCCAGATACTGGATGTCCTTGCGCTGCTGGGCGTCGCCCTCGGCCAGCACGGCGATGCGGTCCACCACGATGCCGCCGGCCAGCTTCACCAGCTCCTCCATGGCGTGGAGGCTGCCGCCGGTGGAGATCACATCGTCCATCAGCACGATGCGCTTGCCACGGATCATGTCGGCGTCGTCCCGGCCCAGATACAGCTTCTGCACCCCGGCGGTGGTGATGGAGCGATCCTCCACATGGATGGGATCGGGCATATAGGCCTTGGGGCCCTTCCGGGCGATGAAGTACTTCTTGGCGCCGGACTGCCGGGCCATTTCGTGGATCAGGGGGATGCTCTTGGCCTCGGCGGTGAAGAGGTAGTCGTACTCCTCATTCTCCACCAGCTTCAGCAGGTCACGGGCGCAGGCCACCGTCAGCTCCGCATCACCGAAACAGATGAATGCACCGATATACAGATCATCCGCAACCTTGCAGATGGGAAGTTCCCGCTGCAGGCCCGCCACGGTCATGGAATAGGTCATCTTTGAAACTCCAATCCGCCGGGCGCAGCCACGCCTCGGCTGCCGCCTTTGGGCGGACGGCACGCCTTTGTTTTTAAGTACCGCTTGGATGCACTCGCCAAGCCATAGTATATTATATAAGCAATTTGGCAAATGTCAATATCCGTCTGCACTTCTGCTTATGAAAGTTCTCCCCTTTTACCCGGCTCAATTTTTCGCTGCTCTAATATTTTTTCTTGTACTCTCATAATTTTTTAGCCTATTTTTATGTTTTGCACAAAAAACGCCGGTATTTTTCAGTAACCCCCTCCCATCCTTTTCCCCCGGACCCCCTTGCGAGAACCGGAAATTGGTGTTATCATGACCTTAACAGGGTTCATTCTTCCTGTGAAAGTAACGGAACAAGGATTTAGGAGGAACAAATTATGAACGCATATCTGGCCAGTGTTTTGGAAAACGTTCGGACAAAGCACGGCAACGAGCCGGAGTTCGTGCAGACCGTAGAGGAGGTTTTCTCCTCCATCGAGCCGGTCATCGAAAAGCACCCGGAGTATGAGAAGGTAGACCTGCTGGGCCGTATGGTGGAGCCCGAGCGTATGTTCACCTTCCGGGTGGTGTGGTGCGACGACAATGGCCAGTGGCATACCAACCGTGGCTGGCGCTGCCAGTTCAACGGGGCCATCGGCCCCTACAAGGGCGGCCTGCGGTTCCAGAAGAACGTCTACGAGGGCATCATCAAGTTCCTGGGCTTCGAGCAGATCTTCAAGAACAGCCTGACCGGCCTGCCCATCGGCGGCGCCAAGGGCGGCTCCGATTTCGATCCCGCCGGCAAGTCCGACGCCGAGGTCATGCGCTTCTGCCAGAGCTTCATGACGGCTCTGTACCGCTACATCGGGCCGGACGTGGACGTCCCCGCCGGCGACATGGGCGTGGGCGGCCGTGAGATCGGCTACCTGTTCGGCCAGTATCGCCGCCTGAAGGGTGCTTGGGAGAACGGCGTCCTCACCGGCAAGGGCCTCAGCTACGGCGGCTCCCTGATCCGCCCGGAGGCCACCGGCTACGGCGCTGTCTACTATCTGCAGGAGGTCCTCAAGCACGAGGGCGACACCATCGAGGGCAAGCGCATCGCCCTGTCCGGCTACGGCAACGTGGCTTGGGGCATCATGAAGAAGGCCACTGAGCTGGGTGCCAAGGTCACCTATATGTCCGGCCCCGATGGCTATGTCCACGATCCCGACGGCATCAACACCGAGGAGAAGCTGAACTTCATTCTGGAGATGCGTGCCAAGGATCCCATGCACTGCAAGCCCTACGCCGACCACTTCGGCTGCGAGTTCGTGGCCGGTGCCAAGCACTGGGGCGCCACGGACGTGGATGTGAATATGCCCTCCGCCATGCAGAACGACGTCCGCATGGATTCTGCCGAAAAGATCGCAGCCTCCGGCGTGAAGTACTACATCGAGGTGGCCAATATGCCCACCACCAACGATGCACTGAACTTCCTGCGTAAGCAGAAGGGCATCATCGTCGCCCCCTCCAAGGCTGTTAACGCCGGCGGCGTGGGCGTCTCCGCTCTGGAGATGGCCCAGAACTCCGAGCGTCTGGTCTGGACCGCCGAGGAGGTGGATGCCCAGCTGCATAAGATGATGAAGACCATCCATCAGGTGTCTGCCGAGGCCGCTGAGGAATACGGTCTGGGCTACGATCTGGTGGCCGGTGCCAATATCGCAGGCTTCAAGAAGGTGGCGGAAGCCATGATGGCGCAGGGCTGCTTCTAAGCCGTCCCTTCCCCCTATTCACCCATAAAAAAACATCCCCGGTACAGCTGCGCCGGGGATGTTTTTTCTTTGGATGCGGAAACCACCAGCCCTGCCGGCGAAGGTACTCCCTGAAAGCTTTCCCTTCCATCGGCGAGCAGCCAAGTGAGCCGCAAGCAGAAGTCTTGATCGAGGAGTTTGTGCAAGCAGATGCCTTAATAGGGGGAATCTGTGTAAACAGAACACAAGTTTCCCGTTTACGGGTCGAAAATCGCAAGGAAATAAAATTCAGTGGTTTCTGATCCGTGTCCCTTGATTGGTTCCGCCAGCAAAATTGCCCATTTCAGGGCAATCGAACCTCTGGAGTAATCGAGAAATATATTTCTTCACAAGAAAAACAGCTGTAAGGTAACTCTGCCTTACATCTGTTTTATTTTCTCACTTTTTCCCTTTTCCCCACTTACTCATAGGGCGGAATACCAGCGGCCAGACGGCTCCCGCCACCAGCACCAGCAGGAAGTACCGCACGCCGCCGGCCAACCCCTCATGGCCCAATAGTGCCAGCAGCGGAGCCTTCAAGCCGCTCTTGATGGCCAGCAGCAGCGCCATGCCCACAGCCACCTTGATCACCTGCACCCACCAGACTGCCTGCGTCTCGAAGTGAATATACCGCCGGTCCAGCAGCCACGCCAACGTCATACCCGCCACAGCGCCCAGCATCTTCCATGCATTGCCGATGCCGCTGGCCAGATTCTCCGCATCCGTATCCGCCGAAAATCCATAGGCCTCCACGAACACCACAAAGGCCCCGCTGACCACCAGCATGGCAGCCAGCACATAGCCCATGTATCGGGGCTTTTCCTGCGCCCGCCGCATCAGGGGATACAGTCCCAGCACCAGCGCCGCCGCCAGCACCAGCGAGACTCCCACGTCCGCCGGGGTATGTACCCCCAGATACATCCGGGAAAAGGCGATGACCAGCGCCAGTGCCGTCAGCCCCAGCCGCACCCACCGGCGTCCGCCCCACCGGGCCATGCCGCCGAAGAGCCCTATGGCGTTCTGGGTATGGCCGCTGGGGAAGGAGTACCCCGTGGCCTCCGCCCGTGCGCTCTCCACAATGGTAAAGTTGGGGTCCCGCACCCACGGCCTCGGCACCCGGCAGATCAGCTTCAGGAACTGGTTCAGCACCGTGCCGCAGAAAGCGATGGTCATCAGATAGTACCCCTCCCATTTGCTGACGCACCAGAACACCACCACCGCCGCCACAATGAAGATCACCTCGCCGCCCAGTTGGGTCACGGCACTCATGACGCCGTTCCAAAAGGGCGTTCGAATTTTTTCCAGCGCATATAAAATGTCCACTTTTCCGTCTCCTTTTGTCCTGATCTCTGACAGAAATTTCGTCCTATATCTGTCCTATATCAGTTGGAATTTTGTCCAGATCATTTGTCCTGATCAGAAAACTGCATTTTCTTCTTCCAAACGATCCTCCTCCGATTCTTTCTTCCGACAAGGCTACCGGGAAGGGCAGCAGCTGCCCTTTCTCAGCTGTCTGACTTTTCCGTCATTTCTTTCTCCGACAGCTGTTCCCCGATCGTCTGCTTTCCAACCGCCCTCTTTTAGCGATGGCCGCCGCAGCCGTGGGGCTCCTTCTCCGGGGCAGCGTAACTCTTTCCCGTCACCGTCTCCGGCACGATCCTCACCACACGGGTGGCCGACATATATTTTTCCATATACTCGCTGAACCGGCCCATGCCCTTGGGGTCATAGGCGGTACACAGCAGCAGCATGGCCTTCACCTGCTCCGCTTCATCGGTGACCACCTCCGCACGGCCATGAAGCACCGCCGAGGCATAGGCCATGGAGAACTCGTTGGGGATGGCCGCCGCATAGGAGACTGCCGACAGGCATACCGGCGGGTTTTTCGCCAGCAGCTCCCACTTCTCGCCGTGACCGGCGCAGTGGAAATACACCACATGGTACGCCTCATCCACCACCGGGGAGATGGGGATGGCGTAGGGCTTCCCCGCCTCATCCGTCAGAGACAGGGTGGCATAGGGAGCCTTCTGGAATACCTCCCAGGCAAAGGCGGCATCCCGCTCCCGATCCTTTCGCAGCATTGCTTTTTCCTCCTTATCAGGTGGCCGGGCCACCCTGTTTTACCCCGCTCTCCTGACCAGCAGCCAACCGGATATGCGGGGAAAATATCAGACATATTCAAGTGATATGGTCTATCCTATGGATGGTACCATGATTCCCATAGAAATGCAACAAACATTCTTGACTTTTCCCGGAGGTGAAATATAATATATGGGTGAAAATTTTTGCAACGTGATGAATCGATATTAGGAGGACAAGCCCATGACACTGGATCACAGCTATTTCGAGGAAATGGAGGCCAAGATCCCCCACGGAAAGATCCGCACCCGGTTCGCCCCCTCCCCCACCGGCTATATGCACGTGGGCAATCTGCGGACGGCGCTGTACACCTGGCTCATCGCCCGCAGCCACGACGGCACGTTTATCCTGCGGATCGAGGACACCGACCAGAGCCGTCAGGTGGAGGGCGCTGTGGATGTCATCTACCGCACCATGGCCGAGTGCGGCCTGACCCATGACGAGGGCCCGGACGTAGGCGGCCCCGTGGCCCCCTATATCCAGTCCCAGC
>OJUG01001423.1_pt1 | contig 30417 bp, 25 predicted proteins | sample 1599841 | NCBI WGS metagenome assembly OJUG01 (sample SAMN04168659, study PRJEB22393) | human gut metagenome | biome: human gut microbiome; feature: stool | host: Homo sapiens | collected 2014-05-12 | reverse complement strand
CGAACCGTCCCCTCTGGAACGCCTTATAACTGTTGTCCTCCACAATGATGTGGCCCGCATGGCCGAGAAGCCAGTTGCAGACCTCGCCGTGCTCGCGCTTGCGAGTTGCGGCCGAAAGACGAAAAATCTCCGCTAGTTCTGCCCGCAGACTTTCATAGCGCTTCGAGAAACGCCACTGAAGCCTTCCGGACTTCACCTTCAGAGACTTGTGCTTCTTGCCGTGACGAACCACCTCAACCGTTTCGTAGTTGTCGGGATTCGTCGCTTGGCGGCTGCGCTCCATCGCACGCTGAAGCTTGCGCACGGCACGGTGATCCGTGTCCGCGCTCGGCGCAATCTGCACTTTGGCAATTGTCCCGTCCTCAGTCGCATAGGTGAGCGACCCGAGTCCCGGATCAATGGCCATGCGCAGATCCTTGCCGGCGTAGGCGTGCTTCAGAGGGCTTGTTCCTTCGGCAACAAGTTGCAGGAGAAAGCGCTCCTTGCCCTTGCGCATTTCACGCACGATCCGACAGTACTTCACTTTTCTGGGCTTTGTGGGATCCGTCGGATCCTGCAAAGCCCGGGTGAGCCAGTCGTCGCGCTTGTCAACGCGAACACGGTACACGTGCTTGCAGACGGTTACGCACTGCTGATCTGCTTTCCAGATGATGCCGGTGCGATTGGTCTTCCCTTCGATCGAATGCAGTCCGCGTCGAGAGCTGATGAACCTCGGAGAGCCGCCGTTGTAGAGGTGGCGTTCCACCGAGATCCACGCTCTCGAAGCGAGCTTTTGACATTCGTTGATGCCGAGCAGGTGGCCGCGTCCCGAAGCCTTGCGGTGCTTGGCGACGTCGGCATGAAAGTCGTACTCGCTCAAGCGGAAGTGCACGCGAAGATCACGGAAGGCTTTTGTCCTTTCACTGCTCTTCGGCATGGCTCTTGCGGTCTGCCACTCGGCCGTGGCGCGCATTTTCAGAACACGATCCCATCCACCACCCATGACGGCGTTCTGAAGGTTGCAGCCGAAGCTGAAACTCTTCTGCAGCCGACGGCGGTCGTGATGATCGGAAGACTGATGATGAAGGATTTCGTGCTCATGGAAGTACCTTAGCACAGGGGCTGGAAAGACACACGCCTTTCATCGGGGACAACAAATAGATTGGAAGAGAGAGGTTTGCCGCGTTCCTCCATCCGAATGAATTCGGAGGCTTCCTGCGGCTGTTTCTGTGATGTTGATGGTGCGCAGAGTCTAGCGGAGCTTCGTTGCGCCTGCCTTACGTCCAATCTCGTCCTTCCTTGCCCGTCAGGCGCCCGCCTCGAGCACGGCCCTCACCTCCTCGGGCGTCCTGACGCCGAGCTTTCTCAGAGCCGACGCCCTGTGCACCTCGACCGTACGCACGGCGATCGAGAGTCTTTCGCCGATGAGCCTGTTCGTGAGTCCCTCGGCCACGAGCCTCGCGATGTCGCGCTCCCTGTTCGTGAGCTCCGCGCAGCGCGCCTTCGCCGTCTCGCCGTCGAGCACCGCGCCCGCGCCGCTCAGGCTCTCAAAGGCCGTGGACGCGATCACGGCCAGAAGCCGCTCGTTGTCGACGGGCTTCTGGATGAAGTCCGCTGCGCCTTCATGGAGCGCCATCACGGCCATGTCGATGTCGCCATGCCCCGTGAGAAAGATGACGGGCAGGCTGAAGCCGCGCTCGTTCATGACGGCCTGCGCCTCAATGCCCGTCAGTCCCGGCATACGCACGTCCATGACGACGCAGCCCGGCACCGATGGTGCGTCCCCTCTGAAAAAGTCGTTCGCCGACCTGTAGTCGGCCACGCGCCAGCCCTCGGTCTCGAGCACGAAGCGAAGCGCGTCGCGAAGCGAATCGTCGTCATCCACAATGCGCACGAGCGCTCCCTGCTGCACCCGCGCGAGCTCCGTGGGCGTGAGCGTTCTGATCTGTCGTCTTGCCATGCTTGCGTCTCCCGGCCTCAGGAGGCCTTCTCGTCCCTGTTGTCTCGAACAGCATTATCGCCTGTCGCCAAGGAATCGTCATCCAAAGGCGACGGTTCTCCGGAGACCTCCCTCACGGGCACGGTCACGCGGGCCACGAGCCCGCCCTGACGGCGTGCGCTGAAGGCGAGCCTGCCGCCGTAGGCCTCGAGGATGCCGCGCACAATCGAAAGCCCGAGTCCGAGCCCTTCGGCCTTCGTGGAGCCGAGTCCTCTGTTGAGGCGCTCGACGGTCTCGCGCGTCCCGCCGCCGTCGTCGGCCACGGTGATGATCGCGCGTTCGTCCTCCTCGAAGAGCGTCACCACGACCTCGCCCGCGCCCCCCGCGGCGTCGGACGCCTCGAGCGCGTTCTTCATGAGGTTGAGCGCAACAAGCTCCATCTCGAGAGGATCGGCCGTCACGACGGGCTCGTCGGTGACGATGACCCTGAGCGCCGTGCTGTAGCGTCCCGTGGTCTTGAGGTCGGCCGCCGCCCTGTCGACCTGCTCGCGCAGGCTTACGAGGACGCGGGTGGGCTGCTCGGCCTTCGCGTAGCTTCTCACGCGCGCGACGATCTCGTTGGCGCGTTCGGTCTGCCGATCCAGCCTGTCGATGACGTCCGTCATCCTGGCGGTGTCGGTCGAGCCGTTGCCGAGCATCCTTCTCAGGCCGAAGCTGTAGAGCGAGATGGCACCGAGCGGCTGCCTCATCTCGTGCGCGAAAATGACGGAAAGTTGCGCCACCACGCCGGCACGCTCAAGGCGTTCGATGCGCTGGGCCGCCCCCTGGGCCTCCTCCTTGAGGACCTGCAGCTCGGCAAGGGACTGCCTCAGGGCGGCCGTCCGCTTGTGCACGAGCTGCGTCACACGCACGCTGTGCAAAGTCAGGCCCGCGACAAGGACCCCCGCGAGCATGAGCCAGTGCCAGTACTCGGCGATGAAGCGCTTCAGGCTCCAGGTGTTGAGATAGGCATAGGGCCCCGTTCTTGTCTCGCGAAAGAGCTTGTCGACCGAGCTGTAGTCGGTCGCCACGCCCCAGTAGATGCCGTTGGCACCCGTGGGCTTCAGAGCGAGAAGGGCCTGCGTCACGGAGCGCGAGACCCTCGGATCCGTCACCTTTGTGGTTCCCACGGTCCAGGTCGGATAGAGCTCGGTGGATCTGGCACAGACCTCGCCCGGTCCGTCCTTTCTGTTGATCACCTTGAATCTGCCCTGATGCTCGGGATGGCGCTCGAGCCACTCCTCCAGAAAACAGAGTCGCAGGAAGGCGACGTCAGCCGTACCGTCAAGCAGGTGCCTCGGCGCCGTCTCCATCGCGTCATCGTCGCCCAGATAAAGCGTCTCGCGGAAGAACCCGTCCACCTTGATCCCCTGCTTCATCATCTCGCCGTAGGGGACGAGCAGCCCCGTGAAGGCCGTTGGCGTCGAAGTAGCGAGCACGCCGCCCTTCAGGTCCCTCAGGGACTCGATGTCCGAACGGTCGGCGGCCGCCACGATCGCCGTGCCTTCGCCGTGGTTCGGGTCGGGATAGGAAAGCGAAACGGCCGAGACGAGCGACTTGACGCCTTCGTCGGCAAGACGCCTGTAAAAGCCAGCGCTCGAGAGAAAGACGTCCACATCACCCCGCTTGATCGCCTCGCTGAGCTCCGTGAGCGAAAGGTGCGCCACTTGCACGCAGTCCTCGCCGAAGTACTGCTTGAGCGCCGTGACCGATGCGGGCACGATCTCCTCGTTGGGCGACGGGCGAACGTACTTCACAATCGCCAACCTCACAGGTCTCTTTACATTGACAGGCGGTGTCGAAAATCTATGGGCGGGCGCTCGCAAAAGCGTTGCATCAACGGGATAAACCTCGTCGTCGGACCGAGCCGTTGCATCTCCCGGTATAAAGCTAACCGACATCAGAAGAACAGCCACAAGGACGGATAACACACGGACAGCGGCCCCGTCGAAGGCTGCCAGACAATTCCAGAACCGATGCAATCCGAAACCTTTATAAATCTGTGCAAACATGGCTTAGAGGACTTCGAAGGAAGATTTTCATTCATCATACGGGCTTTTGGGTGCCGACGACGACACTCGGGCAAACCCTTCCTCGCAAAAACCCTAGCAAAAACGAGATCCTTGATTTTTCACATTCACCACTAGAGGTGACGCAAGCGAAGAATGCGTCCTGTCGAAGCTCGGGACCCTTGATGTCCAAGCACTTCGTCAATGACTCATACACGAGAAACTCGAGAAACTCGTGAAACACAGGACCGCAGGCGTCCAGCCCCATCTGCAGTCCATCAAACAAGGAGAAATTTCCATGCAGGAAAAGACATTCGCGCTCAGCCGTCGTGCTCTTCTTCGCACAGCCGCCGTCGGCGCCGCAGCCACCGCGGCCACCGCCACGATCCCGTCCGTCGTCATGGCCGCCGATGGCGTTGCTGCCGACACGTCGAAGATCCGCAACTTCGACATGATCGAGGCCTTCTATCGCGAATACCCGAAGAAGCTCGCCGTCGTGCGCGGCACGCTCAACCGTCCGCTCACGCTCACGGAAAAGATCCTCTTCACGCACCTCTACCATCCGGAAAGCCTGCGTGAATTCAAGCGCGGAGTCGACTACATCGAACTTCGCCCGGACCGCGCCGGCACGCATGACATCGGCGGCCCGATGGCCATCATTCAGTTCCTCTCCTCGGGCAAGGAACGCATCGCACTGCCCGCAGCGCTCGTCTGCGACCACCTCGTTCAGGCCAACGTCGGCGCCATTCCCGACCTCAAGGTCGCCGAAAAGGGCAACGTCGAAACGTACGAGTTCCTGCGCGACGTCTCCCGCCGCTACGGCTTTGACTTCTGGCCCGCCGGCTCCGGCATCTGCCATCAGGTCTTCATGGAAAACTACAACTTCCCGGGTTGCATGATGCTCGTGACCGACTCCCACACCCCGACGGCCTGCGGCATGGGCATGCTCGCCATCGGCGTGGGCGGTGCCGACCTCGTCGACGCCCTTATGGGCATGGAATGGGAGCTCAAGATGCCGAAGATCATCGGCGTCAAGCTCACCGGCCAGCTTCAGGGCTGGGCCTCCGCCAAGGACGTGATCCTCAAGCTCACAGGCATGCTCAGCACCAAGGGCGCCACGAACTGCGTCGTCGAGTTCTTCGGCGAAGGCGCCGCCACGCTCTCCGCCTCCGGCAAGGCCACGATCGGCAACATGGGTGCTGAAATGGGCGCCACGACCTCCGTCTTCGCCTACGACGACTCCATGGCCCGCTACCTCGCCGCCACGGGCCGTCAGGCCGTTGCCGACCTCGCCTCCAAGGTCGACCTCGCCGCCGACAAGGAAGTCTATGCCGACCCGGCCAAGTACTACGACCGCGTCGTCGAGATCAACCTCTCCGAACTCGAACCGCACATCAACGGTCCGTTCTCGCCCGACGCCGCCATGCCGATCTCGAAGGTCGCCGAAACGGTCAAGGCCAAGGGCTATCCGCAGCAGCTTCAGGTCGCCCTGATCGGCTCCTGCACGAACTCCTCCTACGAGGACATCACCCGCGCCGCCTCCATTGCCCGTCAGGCACTCGAAAACGGCGTCGAGATCAAGACCCCGCTGATGGTCGTTCCCGGCTCGACCCGCATCTACGACACGCTCAAGCGCGACGGCGTCCTCGAGGTCTTCGAAAAACTCCACGCCACCGTCCTCGCCACCGCCTGCGGTCCCTGCATCGGCCAGTGGAAGCGCACGATCGGCAACCTCAAGGGCGACAAGACGCCCAACTCCATCATCGAGTCCTTCAACCGCAACTTCGCCGGCCGCAACGACGGCAACCCGCTCACCAACGCCTTCCTCGCCTCGCCTGAAATGGTCATGGCCATGGCCATCAACGGCGACCTGACGTTCAACCCGCTCGAGGGCACGGTCCGCACCGCCAAGGGTACGAACATGAAGCTCGCCGCCCCGGTCGGTCAGGAACTCCCCGCCAAGGGCTTCGTCTCCGACATCAAGGGCTGCGTCATTCCCGACTTCGAGAAGATCGAGATCAAGGTGAGCCCGACGGCCGAACGCATCCGCCTGCTCGAGCCGTTCCCCGCCTGGGACGGCCAGGACTTCACCGCCCTTCCGCTCCTCATCAAGGCCAAGGGCAAGTGCACGACCGACCACATCTCCCCGGGCGGCAAGTGGCTTCCGTACCGCGGCAACATCGACCGCATTTCGGATAACCTGCTCGAACGCGCCGTCAACGCCTTCAACGGCGTCTCCGGCAAGGTCTGGAACACGGACACGAACGCCTATGACACGCCCGCCAAGGTTGCGCGCCACTATCGCAACAACAACATCGCCAGCGTGATCGTCGGCGACGACAACTACGGCGAAGGCTCCTCGCGCGAACATGCCGCCATGGAACCGCGCTATCTCAACGTCCGCGTCGTCCTCGCCAAGAGCCTCGCCCGCATCCACGAGTCCAACCTCAAGAAGCAGGGCATCCTCGCACTCACCTTCGTGAATCCGGCCGACTACGACAAGATTCAGGAAAAGGACCGCATCTCGGTTCTCAACCTGAACACCCTTGCGCCCAACAGCCGCGTCGTCATCGAACTCACGCATGAAAACGGCACGAAGGAACGCTTCGAGGCAAAGCACTCCTACAACGAGAAGCAGTTGAGCTGGTTCCGTGCCGGCTCCGCCCTGAACGCTCTCAAGGCCTGACCTTAAGAGACGCTTCAGAAAGTGACGTTTCGTTGACCTCATGCGGCACTACGTAGTGGTGCCTCAAGAGGACAATGCATACAGCTCCTCGACGACAACAGGGCGGGGCTCACAAAAGCCACAGAAACCGGATGGAGTCCCGCCCACCCTACAGATTCTTCCCCCTAAATGACGGAATCCCCGACCCGGATTCCCAGGAGATCAACAATGTCTCATACCGATATGAGCCGCCGCGGTCTTCTCAAGACCTCCTTCCTCGGTGCCGCCGCTGCCGGCGCCACCAGCTTCGGCCTCTCCTCCCAGGCCCAGGCAAAACAGGCCGCCAACGCCCAGACCTATGACGCCGTCGTTCTCGGCGCAGGTCCTGCCGGCCTGATCGCCGCCATCACGGCCCACGACGCCGGCGCCAAGGTCGTCGTGCTCGAAAAGCGCGACCGTCCCGACGGCAACGCCATCTTCGCCCTCGGCTCCATCTGCGGCTGGGGCACGCGCCACCAGGCCGAACAGGGCATCAAGGACACGGCCGAAGACTTCTACGCCATGATGATGGACGTCTCCAAGCAGATGGGCGACAAGGCCCTCAACCGTTGCTACACGGATAACATCTCCGCCGGCATCGACTGGCTCGAAAAGGACATCGGCGTCAAGTTCGGCAAGATCCGCCCGATGCCGTATCCGCGTCTGGGCCGCACCTGCCGCGTCATGGGCGAAGGCCTCACCGGTGGCGCCCAGCTCGTGCAGAAACTTCTCGCCGCCTGCGCCAAGCGCGGCATCGAAGTGAAGTACCAGCACAAGGCCGTTGAGCTCATTCACGACGACCTCTATGCCGTGAAGGGCGTCAAGGCCGCCACGCCGGAAGGCTTCAAGACCTTCATGGCCAGGGGCGGCGTCTGCATCGCCACGGGCGGTTTCTCCGCGAACCCCGAAATGGTCGACCGCTACATCGGCGGCTGGGCCACCCGCATGGTGCTGCGCGGCTCCAAGTCCACGACGGGCGAAAACATCTCGCTGTGCATGCCGCTCTACACGAAGTTCGTGAACATGGACCAGTTCCACTCCGGCCCGATCATCGGCGCCACGCACGTGAACCCGGCCGACGTTCTCAACTCCGGCCACGGCGTCCAGTTCAACACCTCCGGCGTGCGCTTCATGGACGAAAACAACACGTACGTGATCAAGGCCCGCACCACCGGTCAGATGACGCTCGACAACATGGCCTGGGTCATCGTCGACAGCACCTGCCCGGTCCTCGACAAGGTCATTCCGAAGTTCGACCGCCTCAACAGCCCGTACGGCAAGGCCGACACGATCGAAGAGCTCTGCAGGCAGGTCAAGCTCCCGGTTGAAAAGGTCGTCAAGACGATCAAGGAATACAACGAAGCCGTCAAGTCCGGCAAGCTCGGCGAAATGAACCCGCCCTGCACCTACAAGAAGCCCCACGAAGTCGCCAAGGCTCCGTTCTACGCCGTTCCCTTCCAGGGCGGCATGACGGCCACCTTCGGCGGCCCGCTCATCAACGTCAAGGCTGAAATCCAGAACCTCGACGGCACGAGCATCCCGGGCCTCTACGCGGTGGGCAACTCCGCTGGCGGCATCTTCTTCCACAACTACGCAGGCGGCGCACAGCTCGGTGCCGCGACGGTCTTCGGCCGCATCGCCGGCAACGAAATCGCCGCCCGCGCAAAGGCCCAGAAGAACTAATTTCCGGAGTATCGAATCATGACCAAAACCATCACCATGGCGCTTGTCGCCACCCTCGGTCTGGGCCTTGCCTTCGGCGCCTGCGCTGCTGAAAAGACCCTCGCCGAAGTCCACGGCGGCCAGCTTCCCGCCGAAACCGGCTGGGCCACGAAGGGCCAGTGCCTCCAGTGCCACCAGAGCTACGACGCCCTCGCCGAAAAGACGAAGAACCTCGAGCCCAACCCGCACAAGTCGCACCTCGGCGCCGTCAACTGCGTCGAATGCCACAAGGCCGACAAGCCCTCCAAGCAGCCTGAGCTGATGTGCAACAGCTGCCACAACTTCACGCTCAAGGCGAAATAATCTCCTCTTGAACCATCAGGTTCTCCCTCCGGACGCACCGTGTGGGGTGCGTCCGGGAAACCAGACCGACCGCAAGGCGGTCCTTCGCCCGCGTCCCTTGAGGCCGCGGGCTTTTTTCGTTCAGATTCGTGAACGGCGGTACTCCCGCACGGGCAAGAAGGCTAGACTCGATGCATCACCCTTAAGGAGTTCATAATGAACGACACGATCCGAACCCAGCTCGCGCACAGCTCCGTGCGCGCCTTCACCAACGAGCCCGTCACGGCCGAACTGCGCACGCAGATCCTCGATGCGGCGCGCGCCGCGTCCACATCCTGCGCACTGCAAGTGACAAGCATCATCCGCGTCACCGATCCAGCACTTCGAGCTAGGATCGCGGAGCTCTCGGGCGGTCAGGCCCATGTCGCAGCCGCACCTGAATTCTGGGTCTTCTGCGCCGACTACCACCGCCTTCAGCTGCTCTGCCCCGAGGCCGACCTCGGCTGGATCGAGCAGTTCCTCGTCGGCTGCCTTGACACGGGCATCATGGCCCAGAACGCCTTCACGGCGCTTGAATCCCTCGGGCTCGGCGGCTGCTTCATCGGAGGGATCAGGAACGGCATCACAGAGGTTTCTGCGCTTCTGCGCCTGCCGCAGAACGTCTTTCCCGTCGTCGGCATCGCCTTCGGGCATCCCGCCGTGCGCAATCCCGTCAAGCCGCGGCTGCCCGCCACCATCACCTTCATGGAAAACGGCTACGAAGAACCCGCGCCAGCCGAACTTGACGCTTATGACGCAACGATGCGAGCCTACTACGCTGGACGCGGAAGCAATGCCCGCGAGGCGACCTTCCGCGACTCTATCCACCCCGTCATCGCCCGCGAGCGCCGCAGGTTCCTGCTCGATTATCTGCAGACGCAGGGCTTCGCGCTGAAGTAGTACGCCCAGGACAGGACGACGCCCGCCCGCCATATATAATGACGACACCGTAAACCAAATCCGACAAGGACCACACGCATGAAGACCAAGCTTCTCGCGGCCTTCGCTGCCGCCTCCGTTCTCGCTCTCGCCGGCTGCTCGGGCGGCGACGAAGTGGGCGACGTCTCACTCGGCTTGTTCACGCTCAAGGACATCAAGATCAACACCTTCCAGGATCCGAAGGTTCCGGGCGTCACCTGCCATGTCGCAAGCATTGAGGCCAACCTCTCGCTTGCGGACCCGTCCGACAGCTCCGTCTCCTGCCGCCAGACGGGCGAAATCACGCCCGAGATGATCGCCTCGATCGACCGCACGAAGTCGGGCGAAGTGGTCTTCACGAAGTCGAAGAGCATTCTGCTCAAGACGATGAAGATCCGCCGCATCTACGACGCCGAGACGCAGACGCTCCTCTACATCTCCTACTCCACCAAGGAGACGACGGGCAGCTTCAAGCACAGCCTCTCGACGATCCCGCTCTGGGGAACCGCCGCCTGGGAAAACCGCCCGCCGGTTCCCGCGAAGACGATGTGATTTTCTGGAAACGCGAACGCCCTGCAGGACACGAAGACCTGCAGGGCGTTTTCACATTTGAGCGTCACCCTGTGAAAAGGGCCCCGAATCGGGGCCCCATCTCTTTCCGTCGTCCTCTATCAGGAGGGCCCGAAGGCCCTCCGTCGGGAGCGGAGCCGGCTTCTTAGCCGACCCACTTGCGGGCGTTGCGGAACATGCGCATCCAGCCCGAGGCGTCCGTCCATTCGGCCGGGTGCCAGGAGAGCTGCTGGGCGCGGTGGGAGCGCTCCGGATGCGGCATCATGATCGTGAAACGGCCGTCTTCGGTCGTCACGGACGTGAGACCGCCCTTGGAGCCGTTCGGGTTGTACGGATAGACCTCGGTCGGATTGCCGCACGGATCAACGAAGCGGGCGGCGGCCTTCACGAGCGCAGCATCCTCCGGACGCAGGAACTGCACGCGACCTTCGCCGTGGGAGTTCACGACGGGCATCACGCTGCCGGCCATGCCCGCGAAGAAAATCGACGGGCTCTCGAGAACCTCGACGTTCACGAGACGAGCCTCGAACTGCTCGGACGTGTTGCGCACGAATTCCGGCCAGTGAGAGGCGCCCGGGATCAGGTCGCGCAGATGGCTCATCATCTGGCAGCCGTTGCAGATGCCCAGACCGAAGGTGTCCTCGCGGTTGAAGAACGTGCGGAACATTTCGACCATGCGGTCGTTGTGAAGGATGGTCTTGGCCCAGCCGCCGCCGGCGCCGAGCACGTCGCCGTAGGAGAAGCCGCCGCAGCAGGCAAGGCCCGTGAACTCGGCGAGGTCGGCGCGGCCCGTGAGAAGGTCCGTCATGTGGACGTCATAGGCGTCAAAGCCGGCGCGCGTGAACGCAGCGGCCATTTCGGTCTGGGAGTTGACGCCCTGTTCGCGCAGGATGGCGATCTTCGGACGCACGCCCGTGAGGATCATCGGAGCGGCGACGTCCTCATTGACGTCGAAGGTGGTCTTCGCGAAGAGGCCGGTGTCCTCCTTGCGCTCGATGCGGGCGAACTCGCTGTCGGCGCAGGCGGGATTGTCGCGGCCGCGGGCGATCTGCCAGGAGACTTCCGTCCAGGCCTTCTGGAGGTCAGCACGGTCGAGTCGGGCGAGTTCAGCACCGTTGGCGCTGATCGTGAGCGCATCGTCGTCGACGACTTCACCCACGAAGTGGCAGACGGAGGCAAGACCGGCTTCGCGCATCACTTCGGCCACGCGGGCGGCCTTCTCGGCCGGCACCTGCATCAGGCCGCCGAGCTCTTCGTTGAAGAGAGCGGCGAAGACGTCGGCGTCCTTCGTGAGGGACGTCAGGTCGAGCTTCACGCCGAGGCGGGAGGCAAACATCATTTCGGAGGCCGTGGCGGCGAGACCGCCGTCGGCACGGTCGTGGTAGGCCACGACGGCGCCTTCATTGACGAGCGTGCGCAGCGCGCCCATGAAGCGGGCGAGCATGGCGGGATCCTCGCAGTCGGGAGCCGTGTCGCCGAAGCGCTGGGCAACCTGGGCGAGGATGGAGCCGCCCATGCGGGCGCGGCCGCAGCCGAGGTCCGCAAGCACGAGCACCGACGGGATCTTCCTGAGTTCGGGCGTAAGCGTGAGCGTCACGTCGCCGACGGGAGCTGCGGCGGAGGCGATGAGCGAGACGGGGCTCGTCACGGACTTCTTCTCGCCATTGTCCTCCCAGGCGGTGCGCATGGAGAGCGAGTCCTTGCCCACGGGCACGGAGATGCCGAGCGCAACGCAGAAGTCGCTCGCGCCCTTGACGGCGTCAAAGAGCTTGGCGTCCTCGCCCTTGGCGCCGCAGGCGGCCATCCAGTTGAGGGAGAGCTTGACTTCGGGGAGCTTCACGTCGGCGGCGGCGATGTTGGTGAGCGCTTCGCCCACGGCCATGCGGCTCGCGGCGGCGGCATCGATCACGGCGATCGGGGTGCGTTCGCCCATCGACATGGCTTCGCCGCGGTTCGTTTCAAAGCCGAGCGTGGTCACGCCGCAGTCGGCGACGGGCACCTGCCAGGGGCCGACCATCTGGTCGCGGGAGACGAGGCCGCCCACGGAGCGGTCGCCGATGGTGATGAGGAAGGACTTGGAACCGACGGTCGGGTGACGCAGGACGTCCGTGACAGCCTTGGCAAGATCGAGCCCTTCGCTCTTGAAGGCGGAGAGCTTCGTTTCGACGTGGGCGACGTCGCGGTGCATGCGCGGGGCCTTGCCGAGGAGGACTTCCATCGGCATGTCGACGGCCGGGGTCTCTTCGGGACGCGTGAGCTTGAGGTCGGCCTCCTCGGTGATCGTGCCGAGAACGGCGAACGGGCAGCGCTCGCGTTCGCAGAAGTCGCGGAAGATGTCGATCTTGGCGGCGTCAAGCGCGATGACGTAGCGTTCCTGGGATTCGTTGCACCAGATTTCGAGCGGGCTCATGCCGGACTCTTCGACCGGGACCTTGGAGAGGTCGAACGTGGCACCCTTGCCGGAAAGGTCGGCAAGCTCGGGCATGGCGTTGGAGAGGCCGCCCGCGCCGACGTCGTGAATGGCGATGATCGGATTTTCGTCGCCCATGGACCAGCAGCGGTCGATGACTTCCTGGGCACGGCGTTCCATTTCGGGGTTGCCGCGCTGCACGGAGTCGAAGTCGAGGGCTTCAGAGTTGGAGCCCGTCGTCATGGACGAGGCGGCGCCGCCGCCGAGGCCGATGCGCATGCCGGGGCCGCCGAGGACGATCAGGAGGCTGCCGGCGGGCGGCACGTCCTTCTTCGTCTGGTCGTCGCGGATGTTGCCGATGCCGCCGGCGAGCATGATCGGCTTGTGGTAGCCGTAGCGCGTGCCGCCGATGTTGGCTTCGAACGTGCGGAAGTAGCCGAGGATGTTCGGACGGCCGAACTCGTTGTTGAAGGCGGCGCCGCCGAGCGGGCCTTCCGTCATGATCGAGAGCGGCGTGGCGATGCGGGACGGGGCGCCGTACTTGGCATCCGTCTTTTCACCCGTCACCGTGTCGGAGTCGTTTTCAAAACCCTGCGGAAGTTCCGGCAGGTTGAGGTTCGAGGTCGTGAAGCCGCACAGGCCGGCCTTCGGACGAGCACCGCGGCCCGTCGCACCTTCGTCGCGGATTTCGCCGCCGGAGCCCGTGGAGGCGCCGGGGAACGGAGAAATGGCAGTCGGGTGGTTGTGGGTCTCGACCTTGAAGACCGTGTGGGTCATTTCGTCCTTGCGCTCGAAGACGCGGCCGAATTCATTGCCGGAGCCCGGACGCGGATAGAGGCGCGTGACTTCGGCGCCTTCGAAGATGGCGGCGTTGTCGGCGTAGGCCGTGATCGTACCCTGCGGGGCCATCTTGTGCGTGCGGCGGATCATGCCGAAGAGCGTTTCCTCGCGCTCTTCACCGTCGACCGTCCAGCGGGCGTTGAAGATCTTGTGGCGGCAGTGCTCGGAGTTGGCCTGCGCGAACATCATCAGCTCGACGTCGGTCGGGTTGCGGCCGATCTTCGTGAAGGCGTCGGTGAGGTAGTCGATCTCGTCGGGAGAGAGCGCAAGGCCCATCTCGACGTTGGCGCGCTCAAGGGCGGGACGACCTTCCTCGACGAGGGCGACGGTCGCCATCGGACGGCCTTCGAGCTCGACGAAGAGGTTTTCGGCCGGGAAGTCGCGGGCGACGACGGATTCGGTCATGCGGTCATGAAGCACGCCGGCGGCCTGAGCGGCCTCCTCTTCCGTGAGGGGAGCCTTGAGGGCGAGGCTGTAGACCGTGCCGCGCTCGACGCGCAGGACGCCTTCGATGCCGCAGTTCTTCACGATGTCCGTGGCCTTCGAGGCCCAGGGCGAGATCGTGCCAAGACGCGGCACCACCATGAAGGCCAGGTCGGCGCGGACGTCCTCGGCGGCGTCGCCGTAGGTGAGAAGCGAAGCGAGGCGTTCCTCTTCGGCCTTCGTGAGCTCGCGGGAGGCATGCACGAAATGCACGAAGCGGCCCGAGACCGCTTCGATGTTGGAAGAGACGCGCTGCAGGGCCGCGAGCACGCGCGCGGCGCGGAAGTCCGAGAGGGCGCGGGCGCCGTTGAGTTCAAAAACCATACCGTTGCAGGTCGACATAAGTTTCCTCTGAATCGTCAGCAGGCCCCGGATTTTCCGACGGCCGTGACGGGGTGGAAAATAAAAGAAAAAAGGTTGTCGCCATTATAGAGGGTTTTGCCTTCCTCAAACCCTGCTCCGGCGCCGATTCTGGCCATTCCCATGCAAACCTTCGGTTTTTTTCCGCATCAAAGAAAAAGACCGCCCCGACTCCGCATGGGAGCAGGACGGCCGAATGCTCGGAAAGCCGCCTTCAGGAGGTTTTCACCCTGCGGGCGGCGTCATGCCGGCGGGCTCGGGAAAGGATCAGTATTCCTCGAACATGCGGGCGATTTCCTTCGGATCGTTCGTCTTCGTCAGAGCGAGCTGGAGAAGGAGACGGGCCTTCTGGGGATTGAGCGTGCGGCCTTCAATGAAGCCGGCCTTGTTGTACTGCTCCACGTTCGGGCAGACCACGCCGGAGCCCGTGCGGGAGGAGAGCACCACGGCGATGCCCTTCTGGACGGCTTCGGCAAGCGCGGGCTCGGTCTGGCCGTGAACGGAACCATTGCCGGAACCGGCGTGCACGATGCCCTTGGCACCCGCGGCGATGGCGGCGTCGGCAAGGACGCGGTCGTCGCTGGCGTGCGTGTAGAGGATGTCGACGCGCGGCAGCTTGTCAAGCTTCGAGACATCGAATTCGCTCTGGTGCGTGTGACGCATGGCGGGGTTGCGCAGGAAGTAGTTCTTGCCGCCGGCGATGTAGCCGAGGTAGCCCAGGTCGGGCGACTTGAATGTGGCGACGTTCGTCGTATTGGACTTCGTGACGTCGCGGCCGGATGAGATCTGGTCGTTGAGGGCCACGAGCACGCCACGGTCCTGCGCCTTCGGGTCGGCGGCGAGCTTGACGGCGTTGAGAAGGTTCATCGGACCGTCGGCCGAAATAGCCGTGGCGGGACGCATGGCGCCGATCACCACCACGGGCTTCTTGCTCTTGACCGTGAGGTTGAGAAAGAAAGCGGTCTCTTCAAGCGTGTCCGTACCGTGCGTGATGACGATGCCGCTCACCTTCGGATCGGCGAGAAGCTCGTTGCAGCGCCTGGCCAGCGTCAGGAGGACCTGGTCGGTCAGGTTGTTGGACGAGATCTTCACGATCTGCTCGCCCGTCACCGTCGCGTAGTCCTTGATCTGCGGAACAGCGTCAATCAGCGTCTGGATGGCCAGGTCGCCCGCCTTGTAGCCCGTGGTCTGCGTGGCGGAGGCGGCGGTGCCGGCAATCGTGCCGCCCGTGGCGAGGATCGCGACCTGCGGAAGGTCGGCGGCCATGGCAAAGCCTGCGGAAAGCGTGAGCGCGGCGGCGAGAAGCGTCTTCTTGAAATTCATGTCTGTCTGTCCTTTGGTTTGGGTCAACATCCGGACTCTGCGGTCCCGGGTCATGTCCGCGCCCTTGTCGGAGCGCGACGGATGATTCATTTTGCCAAACGAGCCCGTACACACCCTAGAGGACAAACCCCAACGACGCCGAGGGAGAACCCGAATAGCACCCCCGCCAATCACCTGACGGACAAGGAGAAATGAGCGGGCGACGCCTTAAGGCGACAGATGAAGTCTCCTCCTGTGGCCGCAAAGCGGCTTTCACAGCCTTTCGGCTTGACAACAGAGCGTGATCACCCGCTCCGAATGCAAAAAAACGGCGCCTTCAGGGTGCGAAGGCGCCGTTTTTCAATCAAAGGACGCTGCGGATCAGGTCGCGGCGGTCCTGCGGCTGTTCCAGAAGTGAAGCAGCAGGACGGTGCCGATGAGCGCAACGACGGCGGTCGTAATCGAGAGGATCCAGTTGCCGCCCGTCAGGCCCGCGACCACGTAGCCCAGGCAGGCGGAGAACGCCACCGTGAGGCTGTAGGGCATCTGGGTCGAGACGTGCTCGATGTGGTTGCATCCCGAGCCTGCCGACGAGAGAATCGTCGTGTCCGAAATGGGCGAGCAGTGGTCGCCGAAGACGGAGCCCGCGAGCGTTGCGGAGAGCGCGACGACGGTGAGGCCCGGATCGATGGCCTCGACAACCGGCACCACGATCGGGATCAGGATGCCAAACGTGCCCCAGGCCGTGCCCGTAGAGAAGGACAGGAAGGCGGCGATCACGAAGATCACGGCCGGCAGGAAGATCGACCACTCGGCGCCGCCCGAGGTCACGATGGACTGCACGAAGAGCGGGGTCTGGAGAAGGTCGCGGCAGACGCCGGAGAGCGTCCAGGCGAGCACCAGGATGATGTTGGCCGGAAGCATGAGCTTCATGCCTTCGACGAGGCCGCTCATGAAGTCCGTGAACGGCACGAGACCGCGCGGGACGTACATCAGGAAGGCAATGCCGACGGCGCCGAAGGAGGCCCAGACGAGGGACGGCGCGGCGGAGGAGTTGCCCAGCGCGGAGGCGAAGGTGTGGTACTTCGGATCAGCGCCCCAGTAGCCGCCCGAGTACATCAGCGCGAGCACGCAGAAGACGATCAGGGAGGCGATGGGCACGAGCATGTCCCAGAGCGTGCCATGCGGATTGGCGTTGGGCGGCTCGGCGGAGGACGTAGCGGCGGTCGACGTGAACTGTTCCCCCTTGGCGGCGCGCTCCTCGCTCTTGCGCATCGGGCCGAAGTCGAAGTCGGTCACGACGATGAAGACGATGAGCAGCAGGCAGAGCAGCGCGTAGAAGTTCCAGGGAATCGTGGCGATGAACGCGGCCATGTCGCTTTCGAAGGCCGTGGAGCCCTGCAGTGAGGAGCCGACGGCGGCGGCCCAGCTCGAAACGGGCGCGATGATGCACACCGGAGCGGCCGTCGAGTCGATGATGTAGGCGAGCTTCGCACGGGCGATGTTGTAGCGGTCGCAGATCGGACGCATCACCGTGCCCACCGTGAGGCAGTTGAAGTAGTCGTCGATGAAGATGAGCGCGCCGAGACCCGTGGTGGCTGCCAGGGCGCTCTTGCGGCCCTTGATGCGCTTGACGGCCCAGTTGCCGTAGGCTTTCGTGCCGCCCGACATGGCGACGACGTAGACGAGGGCGCCGAGAAGCGAGCAGAAGATCAGGATGTTGAAGTCGACCTTGTTGCCCATCACGGTGAACGCGCTTTCAAGCGTGCCCATCAGGACGTTGCCGTCCATGCCGATCGTATAAATGAGGGTACCCGTCAGAATGCCCAGAACGAGGGAGGAGAGAACCTCCTTCGTAATGAGCGCAAGAGCAATGGCCACGATCGGCGGGACGATCGAAAGCCATCCGGCGTTAAACGGTTCCATGAGAATCGCTGTCCTTTGGTTTTCGTGCGGCAGGACCCCCTGTCCCGGAGCCCTGCGGCCCGCATGCGCCTCTCTTTGACCGCACGCAGGCAGCTGATGCCGCTGTTTGTCATTGGGTTGTAAGTCCTTCAATCCTCTTCCCCGCAGGTGTCGGTCCCGCGAGGACGTAGTGGCGGATTTTAGGCTGATGCGAAGTGTAGCAAGGCGTAACAGACTTCAACGGGAAAAAGCGCCGCAACACCGCATTGCTCAACCTGCATTGGCGTAAGTGCCTAGATGACGCCCCCAAGAGACCCGGGTTAACCCTGACGCTTTCAGACGGCGCGGGCGTCCCTCAGCCCGAATGGAACGCGAGGCGGTGACGTCTCGCGGCGAACTGTCCGCCGGCATCCATGAGGCTGCCGATGCGTCACCTCCCGGAACCGTCACCCGTCAGAGGAACGGATGCGAAAAAAGGAGCCGAGCGCGAGCTCAACTCCCTTTTGAAGGATCGGGCAGGATCCCGGCCTCGGGCGAGGCCGGATTCAGCCATTAGGGGCGATAGGTCAGACCAGCCTTCAGGCAGGCGTCCTTCACGACGGGGTTGACATTGCCCTGGAGCTTCTCGATGCGTGCGGCGCGGGTGCACTCCCACTGCACGACAGGATGCTGCTCGTTCCAGTTCTGGGCGAGGCGGCGCTGGCGGTCGCTCATGCGGAAGACGGGTGCATAGGCGCCCTCCATGTAGAGCATGGCGCGGGCGATCTCGCCGCGGGAGCGCTCGGGCGGCTCGGCGCGGCGGCCGTCGATCTTCATCTCGCAGGTGCCGAAGGTGTTGGGCACGCCGGGCAGGAGCTCGTAGTTGTAGTTCGAGCGGATGGCGTTGACGGCGCCGACGGCGGGGAACAGGTTGTACATGTCGGCCTGCATCAGGCGGTATTCGGCAGACATCTTCTCGGCGCAGCGACGGCCCTTGTAAAAGTGGCCCTTTTCATTCGTGCAGCGGCCGTCCCCTTCGCGCCACTCCTTGAAGGCGCGGCCGAAGTTCTCGGCGGGCACGACGTGCTCCCACTCGACGCGGCCCGCGCGCTCCTTGTGCTGGGGCGCGACGAAGCCCGCAGGCAGACTGACGTTCTTCTGCCTGTCGAAGGCGTAGCCGCAGTAGAGCGTCACGCGATGGTCGAAGTAGACCTTGCGCTCGAGCATCTTCTTCGAGTCACGGAAGTCTTCGTTCGTGGTGTTTCCCGCAGCGAGGGCGCCGAGGGCGAACGTGGCGGCCATCAGGGCGGCCGCGGTGCGGACAAGAGTCATTTATGTCTCCTTCCCATTTCGGGTTCTCTCAATGTCCGTCCATCATACCGAGATTGTCCGCAACTCGCGCCCCCTTTTCTCTCCATCCGACCGCCTCCCGCCCTCAGAATTCCCCTCGCAAATGTTGCGGCATCTTGCCGCCCGACTTAATCCAAAACGACTGTGCTGCAGGCGTTCAGCCCGCTTTCTTAAGAAACGCCGCATCAGGGCAAACCCTTGGAAAAACTTTCTTACAATACCCGAGTCATTTACTCGGGTATTTGCCTTGCGAACGATTCTCAGGTTCGATATAGTTCATTTCAACGAAACACGGTTCCACTGCAAAACAGCGTGAGGGGTCGCGCTGAGTGGCAGGCGGATGAGCACCGCCTCGAACAAACCGAACGTTCTTTCTCCTGCGTTCGAGATCGTGTTTTGATGGGTCTGAGGACAGCCCGCCCAGCAGCGATGTTGGGCGGGCTTCTCTTTTTGCGCGGGACGCATCCGCCCGCACCGTCCTGCGGCTCCACTCCTTCTGAAAGTTGCTAAAGTAGCCTCAGGTACCGCGCCCTGCGGTGACATTTTGGGACTCAGTCATGAAAGAGATTTTTCCCTGGATCTTCGCCACCGCGCTGCTCCTTGCCGGCTCCGCCTTCCTCTACGCTGGCGTGAAGCTCACCTCCACCGCCTGGACGCTCAAGACGAGCGGCGAGCAGACGACCGCGACGATCGAGCGCGTCGAGGTTCGCGAGGCCCACGTCAGGAAGGACGATGCGCCTGCGATCGTGCACTACTACACCGAGGTCGTCTCGTTCACGGCCCGGGACGGCAGCAAGGTCGAGGCCCGTCTGCCCGAGAAGAACGATGACGAGGCACGCGGCAGCCCCGGCGACCCGATCGAGATCCGCTACCGCCACGACGATCCCTCGGTGGCCGCTCCCGTCAATGGCAGCCCGCTCGGCATTCAGGGGCCGATCCTCATCATCACGGGTCTGGCGCTTCTCGCCTTCGGCGCGCGTTGGACGATCGTGAAGCTCCTCTGACTTGCACCGCACGAAACAAAATGGCCACGCAGGCTTGATGTCCTGCGGGGCCATTTTGTTTCATCCGACGCCGTCCGCGCCTCAGGCGAGGCGCAGGCGGCTCAGATGGTCTCGCTTAGTCCTTGCGCTTGTTGTTGGCGAAGAAGTTGGCGGCCTGGATGTCCGTCGTGCGGATCGTGAAGACCTGGTTCGTCAGGTCCTCCGTGAGCGCCTCGGCGTCGTTCATGACCTTGAGGTTGAACTCGTTGAGGAGCTTGCTGGCGGCCTTCGGGTCCTTCTTCACGACTTCCATGTACTTCTTTTCCATGTCGGCCTGGGCCTTGGCGGTGTCGGCTTCAAACGTCTTGTAGGCAGCCTTCACGACCGGGGCGAGCTTCTGGTAGTCCGTCATGACGAGCGTCTGGAGCTTGCGGTACTTCCAGTAGATCGACTTGCTGTCGGCCTTGTCCGTGCCCATGCCGTAGTGGGCCGGGTAGGATTCGAGGCCGTGGTAGTACGGAACGTAGCAGGAGAGGTCGGCCATGCCGATGCCCACGTAGGCGACTTCGCCGATTTCCTTCGGCAGCCACGGACGGACGTGCATGACGTGGGATTCATACGTGCGGAACACGCTGATCGGACGCCACGGTTCGTTGCCGTTGAGGACGGGGCTGTACGGATCGTGGTCCGTGCCCTCGTAGTGGTTGCGAAGCATCGTCTTCATGTCGTCGACGGTGAGCTTCTTTTCGGGCTTGAGGTAGACCGGGTACGTACGGCCTTCGTCGGGCTTCTGTTCGAGGCTCGGGTTGAAGAGCTTCTGAATCTGCCAGACGCGCGGGTCGTTGTAGACGCGGTCGCGGGCGTCGTCACGGCAGTAGGCCTTCGAGAAGTTGAACTCGCCGTCCTTCTTCGGATCGTAGAAGCCGTTCTTTTCAGCCCAGCTCACGAGGGTCTTGGAGGCCATGAAGTCGGCGCTCTTGGCGTCGTACTGCTGCAGGCGGCCCTGGTTGCCGGAGGCGAAGTACGTGTCCTTCGGGGTGCGGTGAGCCATCCACTGGTGGCCCGTGCCGGTTTCGAAGTACCAGACTTCCTTCTGGTCGACGAACACCACGCCGAAGCCTTCGCCGGCGCCGATCGTCTCGACGATGGAGCCGAGGATCTCGATGCCTTCGCGGGCGGTCTTGGCACGCGGCAGGACGACGTCATGGATGTCGTCTTCGGTGATGCCGGTCTCTTCGTTGTACGGGTCAAGCTTCAGGGCGTCGTCGCGGGCGAAGATCGATTCCGTGCCGGAGATGCCGACGCCGGCTTCATTGAAGCCCACGGCGCCGTGCAGTTGGGTCTTCCAGTTGGGCACCGTCGTGTAGCGCATGCTCTCCTTGGGGAGCGGATATTCGAAGTTCGTCGCACCGTCATGGTCCTTGGTGCGGTACATGCCGGACTGGTTCTTCTTGGCCGGATGAATGACGAAGTGCTGAGCCTTGAGGGCGCTGCTGTCGGCCGCACGCGCGACGAGGAAGGAACCGTCGGCGGTGGCGCCTTCACCCACCACGACCGTGGTACAGGCGAGGGCGGAGGCGGAAAGCGCGGTCGTGACGGCGAGCGTCAGGGCAAGCTTGCGAAAGAACATGGCTGGTCTCCTCATGTTTCACGTAGTCCCGCCCGAGTGGTCAAAAGGGATGGGCGGGGCTGTGGGTGAACCGTCTGCATCGGGCGCCCGCTCCTTCGTGTTCAAGCCCCGTGCGACGTCCGGCGGTTCGGAATATGCATGGGGCCGCGCGCCCTGTCCTCTGACGGGGCGCGCGGCATCCGCCTCTCTATATATAGGTGGCGGCGGACGCCTGCGAAGGTGCGACGGCGACGGGACGCGGACCGTTCGTCGAACCGTCGGTCTGTCTGTCGTCTAGGCAGATCATCTTAGTTGACTTGATCTCGCTACCGCAATCGTTCTCAGGGTAAACGGCATCCCCACCTAGCGAAAACCCGCTCCGGCTCACGCAGGATGGAAATGCATCATCGTTCCGCGCAGCCGCCGCTTCGGGAAAACCGCGCCGCAGTCGGGAACGCGACGGGCTACAATGAGGATGCCCGTTCCAGGTCCGCTCCCCCGCGGCCGCGGAACGCCCCATTCAGACCACCCAGTTTAGGAGAGCGTATGTCCAAGCACATGCGGCAGGAGGTTCGCGTCGCCATCGACGAGAATAATCCCGCCATTGTCCGCGACGAGGATCTCTGCGTTGAATGCCGCCTCTGCGCCGGCATCTGCAACGAGTATGTCGGCGTCAACAACGCCTACGATCTCGCCAAGACGGGCGGACGATCCGTCTGCATCCACTGCGGACAGTGCATTCCCGTCTGCCCGACCAACTCCCTTCAGATCAAGTCCTCCTGCGACGCCGTCAGGAAGGCCGTCGCGGATCCCGACAAGATCGTGATCTTCTCGACGAGCCCGTCGGTGCGCGTGGCGCTCGGCGACGCCTTCGGCATGGCCGACGGCGCCTTCGTCGAGGGACAGATGGTCGAGCTCCTTCGCCGCCGACCTTACGATCTGCGAGGAGGCTGCCGAGCTCATCGAGCGCATCACCAAAGCCAAGGGTCCGCTGCCCCAGTTCACGAGCTGCTGCCCCGCCTGGGTCCGCTACTGCGAGACCTTCCATCCCGAGATGATTCCGCACATCTCCTCCGCGAAGAGCCCCATCGGCATGCAGGGTCCGACCGTCAAGACCTACTTCGCGAAGAAGATGAACCTCGACCCAAAGCGCATCGTGCACGTGGCGGTGACGCCCTGCACGGCCAAGAAGGCCGAGATCCTGCGCGAGGAGATGAACGCCGCGGGCCGCCTGCTCGGCGATCCCGCCATGCGCGACACCGACTACGTCATCACGACCGTCGAGCTCGCCGACTGGGCCAAGGCCGCCCGCATCAATTTTGCCGAGCTCCCCGAGGGCGCCTTTGACCGCCTGATGGGCGAAGGCTCCGGCGCGGGCGTCATCTTCGGCAACACGGGCGGAGTCATGGAGGCTGCGCTTCGCACCGCCTACCGCCACCTGACGGGCGAGACCGCCCCCGCCGAGCTCTATCACCTGACCCCCGTCCGCGGCCTTCAGGACGTCAAGGAGGCCACCGTCACGATCGCCGGCAACGACATCAACGTCGCCGTCATCTACGGCACCGCCTCCGCAGGCGAGTTCATCCGCCGCCTCAACGCGAGCGAGACGGACAAGCCCTATCACTTCGTCGAGGTGATGTCCTGCCCCGGCGGCTGCATCTCCGGCGGCGGCCAGCCCTCCGCCTTCGGCAACAAGGCCGACGTGCTTCGCGAGGCCCGCATTGCGAGCCTCTACAAGCGCGATGAGGAGATGGACTGCCGCACGAGCGACGAAAACGAGGAAATCAAGGCCCTTTACCGTGACTTCTACGGCGAACCGCTCAGCGAGCTCGCCGAGGAATTGCTTCACACCAGCTACACCGACCGCCGGTCGGATTTAGGAGAAAAGAAAATGTCTTACCGTTGCAAAGTCTGCGGCTACATCTACGAAGGCGACGAACTGCCCGCCGACTACATCTGCCCGCTCTGCCACAAGGGCGTCGAGGTCTTCGAAAAGGTTGAGGAAAAGCCCGCCGCCACCGGCGAAAAGACCCTCGCCGGCACCAAGACCGAAAAGAACCTCCAGGCCGCCTTCGCAGGCGAAAGCCAGGCCCGCAACAAGTACACGTACTTCGCCGAAGTCGCCAAGCGTGAAGGCTACGAGCAGCTCGCCGAAATCTTCCTGACGACGGCCCGCAACGAACAGGAACACGCCCGCCTGTGGTTCTCCGCCCTCGGCGGCATCCAGTCCACGGCCGCCAACCTCAAGGCCGCCGCTGAAGGCGAAAACTACGAATGGACCGACATGTACGTCCAGTTCGCCAAGGACGCCGAAGAGGAAGGCTTCCCCGAACTCGCCGCCAAGTTCCGCGCCGTCGGCGCCATCGAACGCGCCCACGAGGAACGCTACCTCAAGCTCCTCAAGAACGTTGAGATGCAGCAGGTCTTCGAAAAGGCCGGCGAATGCATGTGGGAATGCCGCATCTGCGGCCACCTCGTCGTCGGCACGAAGGCCCCTGAAGTCTGCCCCGTCTGCGGTTACAGCCAGGCCTATTTCGAAGTGCGCGCTGAAAACTACTGATGACTGGCTAACTAACAGCTAAATACTTGAAGACCCCGTAAGATTAACTGCGCCACAGTCATCTTGCGGGGTTTTTACTTTCTGCGCACCGCTCATTTGCTTGCAAACTACGGATTTGACTGAGGGACAAAATAGAAGGGCTTCATATTCTCTCCCTCACTTCGCAAAATGCAAGTCACCTCAAAAAACATCGGCCTGCTACCGGACGGCAGGTACACGATCGAAACGAATCTCCAAGTCCGAGTTACGAAAAGCAAGGCGTCCTTCATCTTTCGCTACCAGTTTGCGGGCCGCCGGCGAGATCTGTCGCTCGGCAGTCACCCCACCGTCACCGTCACGGCCGCCAAGCAAGAAGCTGCCAAGTGTCGCGCCCTGCTCGCGCGCGGCATCGACCCTTTAGATGTCAGAGCAGAGCATCGCGCCGAGCACGCCAGGCGAGCGCTCGACTTTGCAAGTTACGCGGAGCACGCGCTCGAAACGATCTTCGAGCTCAAGCACCTGTCCGAAGCGACCAAGGTGTCTTGGCGAGGACCGATGAAGAATCACATCCTGCCAGTGCTCAGGCACAAACTAGTCGCAGACATCACGGTGCAGGACATCTGCGAAGTGCTAGACCCACTGTGGGAAAAGAAGACGAGAATCGCATCGAGGATCCGTGGACAACTGGAAGCGATCTTCACGCTCGCGAAGCGTGAAGGCGTCTACATTGGCGAGAATCCCGCCACATGGAAAGGGAATCTGGAGGCGTACTTCCCGCCGCCGGCGAGGGTCCATAGGCGCGAACATCAGAAGGCCTACACCATCGAGGCGCTCGCCGATCAGCTGAAGGCGAGTCTTCGTGTCGACAGGCCCGTGCACAATGCTTTCGTCTTCGGCGTCCTCACCGCCACGCGACAAGCTGAGTTCAATGACGCAAAATGGTCCGAGATCGACTTTGAGCATAAGGTCTGGACTGTTCCGCCCGAACGAAGGAAAGACCGCAAGCCCGAGCCATTCCGCGTTCCACTGTCTGACCAGGCGATCGCGTTGCTCAAGCGCATTACGCCAGAGAGCGAGTACATCTTTTCGGGCAGCTACTACAACAATCGCTCAGTGGCTCGCTACTATGTCTCGACAATGGTGCAGTACGCCTCTAGCGGCACGGCAACAATGCATGGCTGCATGCAGGTCTACATTTCGCGACTGGTGCGCGCGCGAAGGCGTCGACACCGCCGTGGCGGAAAAGTGCTTGATGCACTCGCTCAAGTCCGTGCAGGCCGCATACCAACGAGACGATCTTCTTGAACGACGGCGTCCCGTTATGCAGGCATGGGCTGACACGATCATGCCAAAGAAGTGACATTTTCCGCGAGCACAAAAAAAGCGCCCCACCTACCGTTGCTGGTAAGTGGGGCGTTTTCAGGGGCAGGATTTCTCGACGCTCCATATGATCGAGCGCAGGTACTATCGTAGCCCGTATGGTGTTGTTACTCTACGTAGAGCTCCATTTGGTCAATTGTATATGTCTTGGAATCGCCCTTCTCTGCGCAAGACATAGTTACTTTCAGAGGAGTCTCATCCCTCTGATAGTCCAAAAGCTCTTTTGCTCTCTCCGCACTCAAGAACAACGTGCTCGGGGTGACGGAAGAGAGAATCTTTTCTGACGACACAGTGTCCTTTAGCAAAACTTTCCATAACTCGGGATTTTCCGTATTCACTTGAACAATCTTGAAAATCCCCTCCCTCGGGTAACGCTTCACAGGAACCGACTCGGGAGATTGTATCCGCTTGATCTCGTCCTGCTCGACCACGGTCTTGCCATAGGTAACGCGAACAGCACCCCTCGCGTCTCGGATCAAGGCATCAACCCCAACCCGACCATGAGCACCAGCTGCCACGAGGGTATCCAGATCCTTCTCAGAAGCTTGTTTGCTCAAAAGTATCATGGCGGTGCGAATTGTATCCTGCTCGGCTAGCCTGTTCGCCGTATCGGCCTCGATTTTTTGCCGCTCAGTTTCCTGTTTCTCCACCTCAATGCTCTCGGCAGAATAGGTCTTGTAGATATCTGCCCCAATGTACCCGGCAAAAACAGCGAACACCCCTAGGCCCAAGATCGTCTTTTGTGTTGCGGACATATCTTTTATCATCGCAGTTCCTATGCCCACGCCGAGAACAGCCAGACAAAACACCAGATCCAAAGAACCTTGGCGACTCTGGACAGAACACCAAAGCTTGCTTTTATCCAAACCTCGGAGATCGTCCTTCCCGTATACCGCCATAGCATAGGCTCGGAACGCCTGTGTCTGGAACTCCGAAAGGCTTTGGAGAAGAAAACCAGGGATCTCTCCGCAGTATCCGTCCCCTTCTATCTTGATAGTACATGCAAACGCGCCCGGACTTGTCACAGCAACAAGGTTTTCGACCCCCTTGCCGTCAGAGTCAATGATTCTCTGGCACAGCTCGGCAAATGTATTGATTTCATAATCGGGCATTGATTGCTCCTTGATCAAGACTCTCCCATTTTATCTTACAAGTTGAACAACCGAGTCCTTATCTATCGCAGTCCGCTCAGAAAGCTCGACACCTCGTCGAACCAGCTCTGCGCCTCGCTCGACAAGGTCTGCGCATCGGGCAAGCTGCTCTCTTTCAGCGTCGCAGGTACCGGCACCGGTTGCGGACAATCGACTGCGAGCGTCGGCTGCTTGCTTGCGCACCCGCCCAACATCACCAGCAAGAACACCAATGCGAGCAAGAGCGGCATCACGCTCCTGCCAAGCCACCACAAGGGCTTGAGTCTGCTTTTGTTCGTGAGCACGATATTCCTCCTCCATGATTCGAGACCGCTCGGCATAATCTCGGCGCATTTCCTCGATGTCTTTTGTGTACAGAGCCGCCGCGTACTGGTAGCCAGTAACAAAAAAGGCGGCACTCGCTACAAGTACCGCCACATATTTCAGGACAAGGCTATTCATCGCCCCTCCATCCCTTGATCGACTCAATCCAAGAGGCAAGAACTTCTCGAAGCTTTCCAAGCCCCCAAGACAAAACCCAGATTGCTACTCCGTATCCAATTCCGTAGAGAGGCAACCCCGCCCAAAACGATAACTCTTCAGCCATCTTCAACGCCTGTACTAGATCTGATAAACTGTACATCGATGGTTCCTACACACAATCATCAAGTCTCTATCTGTGCCAACAGAAGACACCCAAAGCCGCTCAGCCCCACAACTGAGCGGCTTTTCCTTTATTACGCTCATTTCAGCGCGTCCACGATTTGAACGATGTAGTAGATCAGGGTTACCAACCCTGCAAAAAACACCGCAGATCCGATTACGCCCCTCACTACACCTTGCCAAAACGCCTGCTTTTCTCTCACTTCCATAACCTGCTCTTCAATCGTCATATAATTTCCTTTGTTCCATAGTTCTCTGTATGCAACCCAGAAAACGCTCGAAGCCGATCAGTCGCCACAACTGACCGGCTTTTCCTTTTTCTCTACTAGTGCACCTTATATCGCCAGGGCACCCTCGCCTAAGAAAAGCCTGGCTTCGGACTGGCGACGACGGGTCAAGCCGGGAAGCCGAACGCCGTTCGCCTTGTCGATGTCAAGGAACTCGTGAGCCGCGGTCTCGACATCCCCTGCGTTTAGTGCTCTCATCAACTTCGGACACTGGTGAACGACGTTGCTCACGCCCACGTTAAAAGCCAGACTCACCAATGCCACGAACTGCCCTTCAGTCACGTGAACATTGACGAAAGGCGCAAGCCCTCGCTTGACCTCCTCGACGTCCTGTCGTAGCAGCTCCCTCGCCTGCTCGTAGGTGATCTCGTCATGCTCCGTCACGTCCTTCGTGTGACCGACGCCGATTGTCCAAATGTCGGCGGGGCACTTGTACGCCTGCAGGCGGCAGCCCTCCCAAGCCTCGATGAAGTCCATCGCGACTTCGGCCGAATACTCGCCAAAATTCTTCACTTCAAATCCTCCTTATCCAGACCAGGCGCTTCTGCAGAACGACCTCAAGAAGACGGATCACCCGCGTGCCGCCCCACCCAGCCATGCCGCTCAAGGCCCCACACAACTGCGGCGGAAACCCTTCGTAAAAAAGCACCTCGTAGCTGATCAGCCCGCATACAGCACTGATCGCTCCATGAAGCAAAAACTCTCGCCATGTGAAAGCCTTTCCTTCCTGTACCTTCAGCAGGTACGAAAGCCAGCCGCAGATCGTCGCAAAACCACCTGCGGCGGCCAGAATCTGCCCGTCACTTAAATCTCTGTATGGCATATAACCTCCCGCATGCTCTGAGTCTCTTACGCTTTGCAAAGCACACGCGCACAAAAAAACTCCCCCGAGGGATATTCTTGAGGGAGTTGACGTTGGTTTAGGGACGCGAAGCTCAAAGAAAAGAAAAACCCCGCAGTTCTCAGAAAAAGGCCGCGCAAACATAGCCGACGACCGCGCCAATCAAAAGCCCAACCGGTCCCCAGAAGAGGCGCGTCTTGCGACGGGTCTCCGCATCGAGCAGAGCCTTCTGGGCCTCCACCTTGGCGATGAGATCGTCCGTCACTTCCTCGACCTTGACGCCGATCTTGTCGAGCCATTCCTTCACTTCTTCCTTCGTCATTTCAGTCACCTTCTCCTTCAGCGCCTCTTTCAGCGCCTTGACAATAAAATTCCACATAAGAAAAAACCGCCAGAAGGCGGTGTGATAAAGTTATGTGTACGTACCATGCTCATGGTTGAGCCAACAACCGTGAGCCTTTTTTTGCATTCATATTAAATATGTATCAACCCGTTACCCCCCCCCGAATAACCGTCAATTAAACATCACGCTCGTCAATACTTGGCGCGTCGTCAATGCCAAGGGCGGAACAGAAAAGGTTTTCTGTGACATGGCAAACGCTTTTGTGCAAAGAGGACATAACGTCACCGCCATTTGCCTTGACGAAAATCAAGGCCAACCAGGCTTTCCGATAGATAGCCGAGTTCATTTCATCAACGCCTATCATGCCCAGATACCGCTCTCATTAACGAAACTTGTCCGAAAGCTTCGTTCGCTTAGCTTGTGCAAGGAGCAACGAAGAAGTAAACATGCCGCTCTGTCGGTAGAGGTCGCCACATACAAGCTTCGACAGGCGCTTGCGAAAGCATCGACGGATGTTCTCGTTTCCTTTCAGGTGGACACAACTTATATTCTCAAAAGAATTGTCGGGGATTCGATTCCGGTTGTGACCATGCTTCACGGGTATCCAGCCGTTTATTTCCCGCCAAACATTCCGCGTGGAATTAAAACAGCGACAGAGGCCTCCGATATTGTGCAGGTGCTGCGCCCGGAGTTTGTAGACGTCCTTCTTGATATTCTTCCATCAGCAACTGTCGAGGTCATTCCTAATTGTGTTCCTCAATTTCCCATATCGGCGAATCGTAGCTCCAACACTATCATCAACGTCGGGCGCATCTCCTCTGAAAAACGCCAAACGCTTTTAATTGAAGCTTTTGCTCTTGTCAAAGACAAGTTCCCGACATGGAAACTTGAGCTTTGGGGAGAAACCCACTGCGACACAAAGTACACAGTCACTGTCAAGTCTGTGATTAAGAAAAACGGACTCGAAGATTGCGTTCGTCTTTGCGGCGCAACCGACAACGTCCCATTGCAATTAAAGAACGCATCAATCTTCGCGTTTCCTTCAGAGTTTGAAGGATGGGGGCTAGCACTGACAGAAGCCCTGTCTATGGGGCTTCCCGCTATCGGATGCAAAGAGTGTCCTGCAGTGAACACACTCATACGTGACGGAGAAAACGGCCTCCTTTGCGACGACACGCCTGAAAGCCTGGCTGAGGCACTTTCGAAGCTTATGAGCGACGAGTCTCTTCGTATTCGCTTTGGGAACGTCGCCCAAAAGGACATGAAGGCATATGCCCCGGAGCGTGTTTGGGACCAATGGGAAAACCTGCTGCGCTCGTTAACAGTATCAAAATAAGCTAAACGCCCGGTGGTTTATCCGGGCGTTTGCTTATCCTTTCGTTCTCTTGAACACAGCCGGCACGTCAGGCCATGCCACTTCGCGTGGGAAACCTTCCTGTGTCGGTACGTCACGAAGCGCCTGACGATAGGCAAAGACCTGCACACGTTCGCCATCCGAAAGAGGATAGTCTGGCATTGCGAGGTAGTCCGTCTCGGCGATCTTCATGTCGCGTTCAGCGCGCACATGAGCCGCAATCTCCTCGTCTGTTAGATCGGGCACTTTGACAATTTGAAAGCGCGGTACACCATCCAGTGTCGCTTCAACTTCTTTGATGTACCGATCCCCACAATCGTTACACCAAAACGCCGCCTCTGGGGGATATTCGCCCTCGAAAATTTGTCCGATTTCAAACTCCATTTTAGGGTCACCTCCTTTTAAAAGGTTCATCTCGGAAGTCCGTGGAACGCGGCCTTGACTTTTAAGAAAAAGTC
>OJUG01001418.1_pt1 | contig 30499 bp, 31 predicted proteins | sample 1599841 | NCBI WGS metagenome assembly OJUG01 (sample SAMN04168659, study PRJEB22393) | human gut metagenome | biome: human gut microbiome; feature: stool | host: Homo sapiens | collected 2014-05-12 | reverse complement strand
GTTTCTTTTAATCTATTTGTAGTCAATTAAATACCTTCAGACTACATCAAATATACGAAATAAATTAAATACACCATCAAATTTGTCCGAAATTCGACAATATTGGATACAAACAAACGAAAACACTCACACAACTTTACCCCTATCCTTGAAAATTACATTGCAATTTCGTACATTCGCAGGCATTTCCGGAATCAATTATATGAACAAGAAAAAGACCACAACACGAAAAAAAGCCACGAAGAAAAAACAAAGCATCTTTGCCCGTGTTTTCAAAACAATACTATTGAGTGCCTTACTGGGCGCCATTCTCGTTGGACTATTCGTATGTTGCGTGTACTACGGGATGTGGGGGAAAATTCCGGATTACCGGGACCTGAGGGAAATTCGTAACAACGAGGCATCTTCCCTGTACAGTGAAGACGGGGAGTTACTCGGAAAATATTACGTGGAAAACCGTACAAACGTCATGTTCGGCAGTATATCCCGCAATGCCATAAACGCCTTGATCGCCACTGAAGACGTGCGCTTCTACGAGCATCACGGATTCGATAAAGTCAGTATGCTGAGGGTATTGTTCAAGACATTACTATTAGGCGATAAGAGTTCGGGCGGGGGAAGTACGATCAGTCAGCAATTGGCCAAAAATCTCTATCCTCGCCAGTATAACAACCGTTTCATGATTCCGGTGATCAAGATCAAAGAAATCATCACGGCACATCGTCTTGAAAAACTATACACGAAAGACGAAATTCTCACCCTATATTTAAATACCGTATCTTTTGGTGAAGGCACGTTCGGTATTGAAAGTGCCGCCCAAAAGTATTTTTCCACGACGGCAACACGTCTCTCTGTTCCGGAAGCCGCCACGCTGATCGGACTCTTGAAGGGGCCTTCTTACTACAATCCCCGAGTACATCCCGATCGCACGTTACAACGACGTAACACGGTGATTGCCCAAATGGTTAAGTACGATTATCTGACCGAAGAAGAAGGAGAAGAATTGAAAAAAGAAAAACTACGTCTCCGTTTCAAACCGTTAAACCATTATTCCGGCCTAGCTCCCTACTTACGTGAACAAATCCGCCAAGACGCAGTCAAGCTCATCGCGGAATTTAACGAGGCAAACAGCACCAATTACGATTTATACAAGGACGGGCTGAAACTCGTCACCACGATCGATGCGGAGATGCAACGTTACGCGGAAAAAGCCATGCAACAACACATGAAGTCATTGCAACACGCTTTCTACACGCATCTGGGAAAACAAGAGCCATGGGACAAAGAGAAGAATCTCCTTGATAATGCCATTCGGGAAAGCGAGGTATATAAAAATCTAAAACGCCAAGGGCTTGGCGAGAAAGCCATCCTCGCAGCCATGAACGAGAAAAAGCCCATGACTATTTATAGTACATACCAAGGAGAAACCGAAATGCAAATGTCTTCCATTGATTCCATTAAACACTATCTAAAGATTCTTCAACCCGGTATGATAGCAGTAGAACCCCAATCCGGAAAAATAAAAGTATGGATCGGGGGACTTGATTTCAAATATTTCCAATATGACCAAGTGCTGGCTCCCCGCCAAGTCGGTTCCGTGTTCAAACCGGTCGTTTACAGTGCTGCCATTGAACATGGAGCCCGTGTAGACGCCTATTATAATAATGAACAAAAAAGTTACCCGGAGTACGACAACTGGACGCCCCGAAATTCAAACAACCAGTACGGTGGTTACTACACGCTGAAAGGGGCTCTAAGTCAATCCATCAACACGATTGCCGTCCAAGTTCTCCTACAAACAGGAATCGACGCCACGATAGAACACGCTCATCGGCTAGGAATACAAAGTGACCTGCCTGCAGTTCCCTCCATTGCCCTAGGAGCTGCCAATATTCCTCTTCGGGAAATGATTCTCCCCTACTTGTGCTATGCAAACAATGGCGTATCGACAACGCCCTATTATCTGCTTTCCATAAAAGACCGGGACGGACGCATTCTTTACGAGTCCGAACCACCACGCAGGGAACGGGTGATCCCGGCAGAGCAGGCTCATACCATGTCTTCCATGCTTTCCGCTGTTATTCAAGAAGGAACAGGGAAAAGACTGATCAACAACTACGGGTTGAACATACCCCTAGCCGGAAAAACCGGGACAACCCAGAATCAAGCCGATGGCTGGTTTATTGGTTATAATCCTCGTATCGTAGTGGGCGTAAGAGTCGGGGCCAACAATTCTCGTGTACATTTCAACTCAACCGCACTAGGACAAGGTGCCAACATGGCACTTCCCATCTTCGGGTTGTTCATGCAGGAATGTCTGCAAAGTAACACTTACGCCTATTGGTCCGGTCTGTCCTTCCCGGTCCCACCCACGGATACACAAAAAGAACTGGAAGTCCCCACGTTCAAGGATAATATAAACCTGTCGGAAAGATTAACCAACCAAAAACTGGAAAAAGTAAAGAAACAAGATACAGAAAAAGATACCGATACTCCCAAGAAAAAAGGTTTCTTCCGGAAAATCGGGGACCTGTTCAAGAAAAAAGATAAAAAATAATTCACCATGAAAACAATAAACAAGACATCCCTGCTCCTTGCCCTTATTATACTGGCTATTGCTTTCAGTATCATATCCATGATTGCAGCCCCAGCTGAAATACGTTACTCATGGCACGGGCTGAACCCGTGGAATACTATTCAGGCTGTTCCACTTATGTTCAAACGATTCCTTAAAATGGACGATTGGATTATCTATTCCCTATCCGTGTTAATCATCGCTTACCTCTGGTGGAGAATCTATGCACTAGTAAATAAATTCAGAAGATCATAAACCCTTTATTCTTTTACCCCGTACACACTCTGGGATATACGTTTCACAGCGACCACGAAGAAACCTGTTAAAACGAGATTAAGTACTAAACTTAAAATGGAGATAATCAACGCAGGACCTCCTAACTGGTACCCCATGGCAATTACGATAATTCCAGCACCGACTTCTCCCCTCGTGAACATACCGATCGAAAGCGCCAAACGCTCCTGAATCTTCCGGTCACGATAGAAGAATAGCGGAAACATCTTCCCAAGATTCGAAAGAATCGTTACCACAATTACATGGAAGATCAGCATCCCCCATCCGGGCATCCCGTCTCCCCCAGTCTCCAAACCGATAAAGATAGGCGTACTCAACCCGACCAAAAACATAAACAGGTACGAGATAAAACTAGAGGCTCTTTCTTCCTCTTGCGAATGATTATGCACGGTTTTCATCACCATTCCCAACACGAATGCCGGTAACAGGACTTCAATATGAATTGCTCCATCTTGTCCCATAAAAGCTTTCGAGATCAGGTACACGCTTTCGAATGCCGCCACGATACATACGGAATAGAGCAGAATAGCTCTCCAAGATTGCGGCAAGTTCAGCGAACTCAACCGTTTCCATCCGAAAATCAAAAGGATACAAACCACCAGAATAATAACAAACAGTTGCCACTTGAAACCGATCATCAATATCTGCAACGGAATCATCAACAAAATCGTGTCCAAGTCATCGAATATAGCAAGCACCTGCGTCTTCTTGTAAATCCACTCCTTTTTCAGCCCGGCAGCGGCGAGCATCGTGAAAAGAATCCCTGCGGACGTAGGAGCCGCAAACCGGCTGATCAGCAAATTATTCTCCCACGACAATCCCGTATCCAGAAAAAAGATATAATAACAGGCTATCAAGAGCCAAGGTACGGCAGCCGTCGCCATGGCAATAAAATAATCCGTCGTGTACGAACGCCATTTTACCTTATCCAGCTCGAATTCCCTCCCTACATTAATCATGATAAAAGCAAGACAAATAAACATCAGCCATTTGCTTATTGATGCTAGAGTTCCATACGCACTCCCTAACGCCGAAGGAAGTATTTGAGAAAAAAATAAGCCACAAAGTAAGAAAATAGAAAATAAAAAAACTTTCTTCATCCCCATCAAAATTAATTTGCCACAAAGATAGGGATTTTCAGGCGATTTTCGATCGTTATTTAAAATGAATCTAGTTAAAAAATGTATATCAAAAACCTTGATTTACTCGTATTTAATCGCATCGGGTTTATAAACACGGTAATCATAAAATCCACTTTTCCGACGACTCGACACGTTCACCTCTATACTATGAATATCGGGTGGTCCTTTGGGGTAAAAAGCAAAACGAATACTTACATTCTTGAGAATCAAGTTATCATTTCGTAGATTCAGACTAACACCGATTCCCCAGTACGATTGACTATTCAACAAATTCTTCTCATCCCGGGCCAACACCCCCCAATCCACAAACCCGGTAACCGATGCCCGAAACCCTCTTTTAATGTAAGGCAGGAACAACGTTGCGGACATGGAGGCGGAAAGTCGTTGTGTCCCACGAGTGGTATCGGAATCAAATCCCCGGATATTAGCATCCTCGAAATAAATATAGTCATCCGGATTCCTCTTGATTCCCAACACGTAATCCACGTTACTATAAAAACGTAACCGGTGCCGGGACAGATCGTACAAACGACTGATATACTGACTACCGACCTTAAACACGCCACTCTCGGCCGTGTAACCATTCAGAAAAGTACCCAAAGCCGCGTACCAAGCATAGTACCTCTCCGTGTATTTATTAAACCATGAATAATGCCATTCTGTTCCCAAGTACCCGTACTCCGTGAAATCACTCTTCTCATACCCGAAAAGCAACGTCCCCGATAATCCCGATGGAATATCCTCTGTTCGCCCGAAATCATAGATCAAGTTTGCCTTGAAATACTTGATTTTGGTAAACGTCAAAGCTCCCATGATCCGGTCACGGTCGTAATAGAAATGATTGGAATCACTCGACACTTCCGGACGATCGACAAAACTAGTACCCGTGTAACGTCCCGTCAGGTAAAATATCCGGTTATAACTATACTTTTCCGGCAAATAAAAAGAAGTTCCTCCCCAGAAGTCCCACAACCGGTAATTAAACAATTCCACGGGCTTGTTAATATCCCGGTCAACCAATGTTTTCGAGGAATATACCCGACTGTATGCGGCACCTCCGGCCCATTTTGTCTTGTACGTCAAGAACTCTTTATCCAGTTCCACCCGTAAAATATCCTGATTATAGGAATTCTCGTACATCCCGTAAAAGTCCATGTGAGACCCTAGAAGATTACTGGCCTTATACTCGATCAGGTTTCCCCATTTTTTATCTTTACTTCCCCGAAAACTAGCCTGATAGTGTAAACTATGCCCCAGTTTAAACAAGTTTTTTGTTTCTAGCCCCAAGTCAACCGCATTCAAGAAGTTACTCCACACCTCCCCCGTCCATGAAAATTCATCCTTGCAAATAATCATCAGATCAACTTGATTCGTGTCACTCTGTACCTCTTGTATGCCAATCAGCGCATCATCCACGTTCGACATTGCTTTCAGTAACTGTTCATTCTGTACCAACTCGAAAGGGTCGACTATCATCCCCGGCCTCACGGTCAATTGCTTTTTTATCACCCGTTCGGCCGATTTCTGGTGAACGGAATTTGCCACGCTTAAAAGCCATTGTAAACTGTCCTGCAAGGGCGTCGTGTCGTTAACACTCGTTCCGAAAGGAGGTAAAACCTTCACGTGAATATCACGGATCGTCTTTCCCCGGTAGGGCTTGTAACGATCCTCACTATTTTCCGTTTGAACAATATCAATGTTAATTTTTCGGGGATTCACGAAGATCATCTTGTACAACTCTTTCGTCCACTTCCGTCGATAAGCGACCTCCTTGATCTTGGAAAACTCATACTGGAGTGTATCCCGAATTAAACTATCCGGTAAGAAAACCACGTCATTTTGTTTCAGTGTATCAGGTAGCTTTATAAATTCATACTCGTTATTCCCACGCACGTCGAATGATAAGGGCCTTGCATTTGCTTGACTTTCCACGAGTAATACCCATGCCAGCATCCATATCATACAACGAATAATCACACGCTTCTTTTCCAATAAAATTACTCCTCTAACACTAACGTTTTCAATCGGTCAGACATCCAAACCTCACGTTCTCCCTGTTTATTTTGATAAATAAAACAAGCCTCGATATGAGGATTATCCAACACTATTTTTTTAGATTCTTCAGTTCCCAACACCATAAACGCTGTCGCGTAAGCATCTGCCTCCATACAAGTCGGAGCGTACACGGAAGCACCTAGTATATCTTGTTGGACAGGATAACCGGTCCTAGGGTTTATTGTGTGAGAATATTTTTTTCCATCCACCACGTAAAAACGACGATAATTTCCGGAAGTCGCCAACGCCCCTTCCCGCAAAGCCAGCACAAGCTGCAACTCCCTGTTTGCAGCCGTCGCATCGTCAATCGGCTTGTCTACACCGATATGCCACGGGCGCTGTTTATTACTTTCCCCTTTCACGCGGATTTCACCGCCGATCTCTATCATGTAATTTTGTACTCCTTTACGGTCAAAAAACTCGGCCACGAGATCCACTCCCAACCCTTTGGCAATGGAACTGGCATCCATCTGTACCCCCTCGACTAGCTTCACTAACCGCTCCCCTTCCAACTGCACCTTATCCATTCCCACGTATTGCAACAAAGAATCGATCTTCTCGTCCGAAGGCAACTTCTCGTTTTTAAAACCGAATCCCCAAGCGTTCACCAACGGGGCCACTGTCACGTCAAAGGCTCCACCCGTCACCTCGTTCACCTCTCTAGCCTTCTCGTACATAGCAACGAAAAGCGAATCTACCTGTTCACTCTCACCCCGGTTCCACTGGGCAATCACCGAATTCTTGTTAAACATTGACAAGGACTGATTTACCCGCTCCATCTCCTGCCGGATCTCCACCGCATAATCCATTTCACTCTGGTACGACACGTGGTAAACTGTACCATACACGCTACCTTCCGAGAACCGGTACACATTACGCTGACATCCCATCACCAACACCAGTCCGCAAATAATAATCCCCAACTTTTTCATACACTTTTCTAAAAATAATATCCCAAGTTAAAATAAAAGCCCAGTTTCTTTGACCAATCCGAGAGACTGAACATGAAATCAATCGGTCCCACGATACTATCGTAAGAATACCCGACACCCCCGCCCCAAATATCATCACCTCCAAATATATCAAAGAAATTAGCCTCCTGTTTCGCATAATTCCCGACTAGAGAAATATAATGGTTACGACCAATATTATACCTCACCTTGACTTTTGCCACCACAACCGAATTATCGAATATCTCCAGATGCTGAATTCCCAAGAAAGGCAATTGTTGATCGACATACCTCCCGGCAACATCCCCTCCCATACAATTCAAATAGGGATAGGGAACATCATGCCCCACCAGCACTCGCCCGTAAATAGACGGAATAAACTTCACCCGGCGGGTGATGGACAGCACGGACTCGAAATCCAACCCGATAGCTGAGAACGGTGCCCCGTCATTATAGGTGATCAAATTATCCGTGTACAAGGAATAATCCACTTTCAGCGACATTCCCCGTGTCGGGTAATAGCGTTTATCAAAGGTTTCCAAATGTGCCAGCCCGTAATAACTAAAGAACCCTTCCGGTTTCACCGAAATATTATGATCTTTGTCCGAGAAGAGGAACGACTCGTAATTGTAATACTCGTAACGAACCCCCAGCTGCAATTTAAAGTTACGGAAATAAATATCAGAACCTCCAAGGTTTACCCGATGAACCCCGTAATCCACGTTATCCGTTTTCTTTCCCTTGGTATAAATATCCAAGTTATTATACTTGAACATGTACTCCAATTCAAAACGCCGCAGGAAAGTATTGCCCAGTGAATAATTCAACTTCACGTAAGGATTCATGCTTAAACGTCCGGTCAGAGAAAGCCGCGAACCTCTCAAATCCTTGTGAGTAAGCGTGGTATTCAATAAAATAGCCGCCATTTCTTCTGAATCAAACCGGAAACCAAGGTTCAAAGAACTCATAGGCTTTTGTTTTAGTATCAATTCCAAATCGTACACTGGGCCACCACTAAGCTTGTAACTCACGCTCGAAAATGCCCCGATCCCGTACAATTCGGCAATTGCCTCGTGCAGATCGCTCAACGTGATCCGGCTATAATCCTTTATCCGTATCTTTTTCCGTAACCATTTCTCATCCCGTTCATCAATTCCTGACAGATGCACGTGTTCCACCATGATCGTATCATTCTCGATAATTATATCTTCAGATATTTTTTTCGGTTGAAAACTTTCTGTAAGTCCCAGCTCTTTTTTCAATTGCATCAATTCATCCCATTGACTCCGAGCCACGTCCTCACCCCGCATGATCAGCGTGTCAATAGCGCTTGACGAAAAACTGGCGGCCGAATAAGGTGTAACATCCGGTTTGATATAGATGTTTACCATCTTTTTATTTTCCTCGTACTTCTGGATACCTAAAAAAGAGGTCATCTGGTCAAGAATCCCCATCACGGATTCTAGCCCGGATGCATCTTTCAGTTCCGCCTGCACGTCTACCCCGATAATTATATCGGCTCCCATTGCTTTAGCCAGATCCACCGGAAAATTATTGGAGATTCCCCCGTCCACCAGTACCATACCATTTTTCCGCACGGGAGCGAAAGCCCCCGGAATCGCCATACTCGCACGCATGGCCAGCGGTAACACGCCGCGGTCCTGAACAACCTCCTTACCATCCACCAAATTACTCGCCACGCAGGCAAAAGGGATAGGCAATTTCTTAAAATCCAACGAATCATGGTAACCGATTGTCAGATCCGAGAACAGGTTGTAAATATTCTGCCCGCTGATGAATCCCGATGGAATTTTGATCTCCCGGTTATTCTTTATCGGCACGGAAACCAGATACTTTTCCGTTTCCTCCTTCTCCGAGAAAGGGAGATTATAACGATATACTTTATCACTCAACAAAAACGTCCAGTTCTGTCTTCTCACCAAACTATCCATCGTGTGCGCATCGTACCCGATCGCGTACAACGCCCCGACGAGAGACCCCATACTCGTCCCTGCAATATAATCAATCGGAATCCCAGCTTCCTCCAACACCTTCAACACTCCAATATGTGCCACGCCTTTCGCACCCCCACCACTCAGCACCAACCCGACCTTTTTCCGTTGACCTTGAACATCCAATATAATAAATAAAACAAGAAGAAACACCAAAATTCGTTTCATACATTCCAGAATTTAAATTTAAGAGGTTAGATCAAAAAAGATACCATTCTTCTCGCTCTAAACTTCCCAAAAATACAAATTTCTCGGAACATTAGCAACTCAACTTCCCAAGTTCGCACAATATCTGACATTTCTTTTTCTAAATTATTTAGCTAAATTTGCGGTGAGACTAAAAAATGTAGTATGACGAAAATATTAGTGATTGATGATGAGAGAAGTATCCGTAATTCGATGAAGGATATTCTACAATACGAGGGACACGAAGTCGTGCTGGCTGAAAACGGAATGGAAGGCCTCGTTTCCGTGAAATCTGAAAAACCCGACATTGTATTCTGCGATATAAAGATGCCGAAAATGGAAGGTATCGAAGTACTGGAACGCATCAAAGAGTTCTCCGCAGACACCCCGGTAATCATGATTTCCGGTCACGGAACCATAGACACCGCCATAGAGGCCATCCGGAAAGGGGCTTATGATTTCATCGAAAAACCGTTGGATTTGAATCGTATACTGATCACGATAAAGAACGCCACGGACAAACATTTATTAATTCACGAGACAAAGACCCTGAAAAACAAGGTCAGCAAGAAATACGACATGATCGGGAATTCCGAGGCCTTAAACCATATACGAGCCATGATCGACAAGGTGGCCGTTTCCGATGCCCGGATACTGGTCACCGGGCCTAACGGTTCCGGGAAAGAACTCGTTGCCCACCAGTTGCACGAGCTAAGCCACCGCAAGGACAATGCCTTTGTCGAGGTAAACTGTGCCGCCATCCCCTCGGAACTCATCGAGAGCGAGTTATTCGGGCATGAGAAAGGTTCTTTCACCTCGGCCATCAAGCAAAAGAAAGGAAAATTCGAACTCGCCAACGGGGGAACGCTCTTTCTCGACGAGATCGGCGACATGAGCCTCAACGCCCAAGCCAAAGTGCTGAGAGCTTTGCAGGAACAAAAGATAACCCGTGTCGGTGGGGATGCCGATATTAATGTAGACGTGCGAGTCATTGCCGCCACGAACAAGAATTTGAAAGAAGAAATCAAGAAGGGAAATTTCCGGGAAGACCTCTATCACCGGTTAAGCGTGATTATTATTGACGTACCTCCTTTGTGCCAACGTCTGGAAGACATTGATGCTTTGGCCAATCACTTCTTGACAGAAGTATGCATGGAAATGGGCATCGCTCCCAAGACACTTTCCCCCGATGCCATCGCCGCACTGAAGGAGTGCGAATGGACGGGTAATATCCGCGAACTACGTAACGTCGTGGAACGATTGGTTATTCTTTGTGGCAACACCATTACCCGGGAAGACGTGAAAATGTATCGATAATAGGAAACAAGAAAGTTAAAAGATAAAAACTAAAAGTTGAAAAACCTGTAACTTGTAACTTGCTAACCTGTAACTCGCCGAAGGCGAATCTCGGCAAGAATCTAAAAGCTCGCTTTATGGGAAAAGATAATAAACTACACATCATACTACTGGGCCGGAGAAACAGCGGGAAAAGCTCGCTGATAAATGCCCTGACAGGTCAGAATATTGCTATCGTTTCGGATGTGGCCGGAACCACTACTGACCTCGTGAAAAGAAGTTATGAAATCCCGGACTTCGCCTCCGTTATCTTTATCGACACGGCAGGCATTGACGATACCGGGGCTTTAGGCGAAATGCGGGTGGAAAAAACCCGGAATACCATATCTCAAGCGGACATGGCTCTACTCGTGATCACGGATAACCGTTTTGAAGAACATGAACAACAACTTGCCGAACAGTTAAAGAAACTGGAAACCCCGTTTCTAGTAATCCACAACAAACGGGACGAAGTCGCCTTGACTCCCGATTTAAAGGAAAAATTAACGGCTACCTACAACAGTCCCGTGATCGACTTCTCCACCCGGGAAGACAACACAACCCCGATCCTAGATGCACTGAAAAGTGTATGGAAAAAAGACAACGCCCCGAAATCTTTAATCGGTGATTTACTTACTCCCGGGGACATCGTGTTGCTGATCACCCCGATTGATTCCGAGGCTCCCGCCGGGCGACTCATCCTGCCGCAAGTACAGATGATCCGGGATATTCTCGACAACCATTGCGTCTCTATCGTCTTGCAACCGGAAGAAGTCACTTCCTTTCTGGAAAAAACGGGTATCCGCCCCCGTCTTGCGATAGCCGACAGTCAAGTATTCAAAAAAGTGGCTGCCATCATCTCCCCGGAGATTCCCCTCACGAGTTTTAGCATCGTTCTTGCCCGCCACAAAGGAAACTTCAAGGCTTATCTCGCTGGGACACCCCGGATCGAGGAACTGAAAGAAGGGGATCGCATCCTGATGCTAGAGTCCTGCTCTCATCACGTTTCCTGCGAAGACATCGGCCGTCACAAGATTCCCCGTTGGTTACAAGAACACACCGGGAAGAACTTCCAGTTCGATTTCATCGTCGGTCTGGATGCGATCACTCGCCCCATCACCGACTATGCCATGGTTATCCAGTGCGGTGGTTGCATGATCACCGGGAAACAATTGAAGAATAGGCTCCAACCTGCCATCGACGCAGGAATACCTGTTAGTAATTATGGAATGACGATTGCTTACCTACATGGAATATTCGAAAGGGCAACTAAAGAACTTACTGATTTTAAATTTTAGATTTAAAATTTAAAATTGAGCTACCCCCTCTGGCTCCCCTTACACAAGCGAAGAGGAGTTAAAGGAGGTAGTTAAAGAGGTTTCCTCGTGCGACCTAATCTAAAATCTAAATTATTAAATCGTTATCCCGAACCCTACCGCGAAAGGTCGCAACTCCGGTGCCCGATTCTTGTTAAACATATTGGTCAACGAGTAGTTTCCCCAGATACACACGCCACGGTAGCCAACCCGGAGCGTGTAATCAACTTTAAAAGGTACCATCCCATAACTCCCGTTCTCTTTCAATTTACGTTTATTTCCCTTTTCACTCGTGTAAACGACTTTTGTCTTGGAGTGCAGGCGGATTCCCCCGATGAACCCAGTGGAGACATAAAACCTTTTCCAATGTGGAGCTGGGATTTGTTTTTCCAACATCAAAGGTATTGTTAAATAAAGAACTTTGAAAGTACTCCGTTTCACCTCCTCGATCCCCAAGTCGGACAATGGCACAGCATGAAGCATCTCGCCTTTCTTACGGCGGACAGTTATGTCACCGTCAAAACACAGGCGGGAGTAGTCAAGGCCGAATCCCGTGAATATACCGAAACGCTGCCGGGGACTCAACCCAAAGCTAAATTTGGCAAAGTTGAAGTGCATCGTGAACGAGCTAGCCCAGTCCAGCTCCATGAAGTCATCACCGCCATACTTAGAATAATTGGTTTTCCCGAAGTTCACGAACCCGAAATAGAACCCGTTCCAATGCCCGCGGAACTTGTTAGGACGAGGCACCTTACCGGAAAGAGTATTGAACACTCTAGAATCTAGGGGAGGTTTGACCATGTTGTTTCTCCTTTCTTCCTCGCTTTCCCGCACCGTGTTGTCCCAGATAATCATTTCTGTTCCCTTACCGAGGGTGTCAAAGACCTGCCCTTTCACGCGAACGGTGTCCTTCCGCCAGCCGTCGTTGACAATCACGCTGTCCCGTTGCCCTGCGGCAGACAGTCCACACACCATCAAAATGATAAAAGCTGCTATTATTCTCATAACCTTATTTTTATTTCTTACATGACGTTTAAGTTTCCCGATTAGTTACAAGCTCTCTATATCTTTTTTCTCTTTAGCCCGGAGACGTTCCAGCACGTTCTTTCCCACATCAATCAAGTTATTCACGATATTATCTGACTTTTCCGACGGGGTAATCAATTGAAACACGGGTTTTCGTTGTTCTTTCACCGAAGACCGGAATTGAAGTCCCTCATACGGGGAAGTCAGAATCTCGTTCGGTTGTGGAGCCATGATCTCCACGGGAACCTTCAGTTGCTTTTTCAACTCGATAGCATCCGGCGGAATCACCCGTTCCACGACCACGATTGTTTCTCCCGCTTCTGCCTCCCGTTTCATAAACTGCACCCTCTCAATCTCCGGTTCCACGATTGCCTCCGGTTCCGGTACCCCCGGTAACAAGATTGTCTCCGTCTTAACCACAGTCACGGGTAAATCCTCCATGGAAAATTCCTCTTTTTTCGTGGAATAAATAGCCACCACAATCCCCAAAGCCACTACCGCGGCGATAGCCGCGTAGCGTTTGACGAAAAGTACCGCCCCGGACTTACGATACACCCCTGCTTTCCCCTCGAATCGACATTTCGGGTCAGGCTTTACTTTAATCTTGGCACATGTTTCAACTTTCCGTTCAAACACGTCTTTATCGACATTCCCGTCCACCCACGCCTGTTCTTCATCCGTGATAACACCCTCGGCGGCAGCAATGGCATAATATTCAATTTCCCTTTCCCGTACCGTTCGTTTTATCTCTTCTTTTTTACCGAAAACTTCCGCGGGAACATCCAGCCGCACCTCGTCCATCCCGTCGAGTAACTCCCGCAAGTCAGGGTGAACCAGCAAGAATGCCTCCACCTCTGCCTGTTCTCTCGCCGACAAGTTCCCATCCATGTACTCCATGAAATAAATCTCGTAATTCTCTCTCGTTATCATATCTCCTCCCGCTTAAACAACCACATCCGGCCTGCGGATATAGGCTTTCATAAATGCTCTCGCCCGAAAGATGTACACTTTCACCTGCGATTCGTTCAACCCCGTGATCCCGGCAATCTCCCCGTAAGAATACGCCTCGTAGTCCCGCAGGAGAATCACCGTTTTCTGCACCGGGGGCAACTTTTCCAAGGCCATATTCAATATTTCTTGTAACCCCGTGTATTCCTCCCGTACCTCCCCGGCACGGTCTGCCACGGTCTCGATGTCTCCAAACTTCGTTTCCCTCCGCAAGACGTCAATCATCCGGTGATACGCCGTGCTGAAAAGAAAAGACTTTGCCTTATCGTAAGCGATATGTCCCACTTCTTCCCAAAGTTTCATGAAACTATCCTGCACGACATCTTCCGCCATCTCCTTTGACTTGCACATTTTAAGGATAAAACGATACACACCATCGGAGAAATGGTCTACGGCCCGGTTATACTCGGTTCTAGTCATTCTGTTTTACCTTGATCCATAACTCGACACGTTTCACGTCACGCCAACGCACGTAAACAACTTCTCCCCCCGCCCGGAAGACCAGTATCCCGTCATTCGCCGCCGTCACGTCACACATCGTCCCCAACACCAGCTCGGTTCCCCCCGACAACTTGCCCCACGTGTATTTATAGTTTTTGGGTTCTATCTCCCGCACGTACTTGAACGGAATGCGGTAAGATATATTCCCGTTCCGCCCGTCCAGTAATTCAAAATCCATGGCCTCGTCGAGATCATACACCAGCACCCCTTCCAGCGATAGTCCGTCCCGTGTTTCTACCCTCCCGGACAAACGTTCGGGTGCAGCAAAATCATCGTAAACAGGAAGATTCAATTGATCGAGAGGGATGGAACGAAACAGTTTAAAGTCATGCCACCCCACGATCACCTGCCCGACAGACGGCAGGTTGATGGCTATTCCCCGGTTCGTGGCGTTCACGTCGTTTTCTCCCCACATGTAAAGTTCCCTGCCGCTATGAAGGGTTACCAAGGAAGAGTTTCCCAGCGACTTGATACTCGCTATATTCTTGAATGCCACGGAAACCCCGCTGGATTCCGTCCGCCCGTCGAGTAACGCACCCAGTGAATTCTCGTCCAGATCCCATTGGACAAGCCCCTTGTACATCCCGTAAGGCGTTTCCACGATACCCGCGATGGGACGATCTTTCGGCTCGGGGATCGTGTCAGGTGCGGCGGAAAAAACGATCTCGCTGATATGGTCCCATACCACGCTTTCCGTCTTTCCATCCCGCAGTTCCACGGCAATCCAGTTACCGATGGCAAGCGACCGCCCCCGTTCGAGTTCAGTGACATTTCCCCCTTTCACACCCAATTCAATCCGCCTATCACCGATCACCCGAATCGATCGAATATTCCCGAAACGACAAGAGAATTCATGCTCCGGCGGGGTATCTCTCCGCCCATCACTGAAACGAACGTTATCACCCATAATATCCCGATACCGCATGTACGGGTTCCCTATTTTTCCCGCAGCGAAAATGTCTGTCCAGTAAAGGTTTTTTCCCCATGTGATGTACCCGCAGATTTTACGATTCATCACCGTAGTCACTTCCCCGTAAATCCGTATTGCCCGACTATTCTGCGCAGACCCGTTAGTCACGCAGGCACAACAGATTAAGCACCCAGTTATCCATGTTTTTAACATACCACTATTTTTGTTTATTAATGGGACGAATGAATCAGGCGAAAAGTTACAAAACGAATGAAGATATAGAAAACAATTTAAATTAAAATCCGGCTCAACAAAAGAGATTACTCCATGTTAAGCCGGATTTAAAATAAATTATATTACGAAATAATATTCTTGATTTATTCCGCATCCAACCGCTTGAATCCTTTCCCTAGAATCTGGTTAGCGTCAAATATCGTCACGAAAGCATTCGGATCAATCTTATAGATCGCTTGTTGTAAAGTAACCATCTGACGACGGTTGACCATAGTCATAATCATTTCTTTATCTGAACGATTATACATACCCTGTATCGGCACGATAGAACCACCGCGGTGCAAATCATTCAATATATAGGTCCGTATTTCTTCTATTTTATCGGAAATAATAAAGAAACTTTTTTCACTGTCAAAACCTTGCAGAATCATGTCGATCGTCTTTCCCATGAGGAAAATAACTAGCCATGAATACATCGGAACCTTCCAATCCTGAAACATAAGGAATCCGAAAAGTACGATAACAAAATCCACGGACATTTGCATTTGACCGAGAGAACGATGTGTCCACTTGTGCAAAATATTTGCCAGCACATCAGTTCCACCACTTGATGCACGTGTTTTCATAATCATCCCCACACCTGTTCCCATCACAACACCACCGAAGATACACGCCAATAAAACTTCATCCCCTAATTTAAAAGGATCGAGCGCAACCATAGGGTCCGTAGGGATAGGTTCCCCCATAAGCATCAATAATATAGTTGGTAAACTGTCAGAGAAAACGGCAACAAGGATAAAACAAATAAATGTTTTTAAGCCAAAACCAGCTCCCAACACCCGCATCCCCAATAAACTCAACGGCAAATTAAAACAAAGAGCCGCCATACCTATCGGGAAACCCCACTTATGTTGCAAGACAATCGTGATACCATAAATTCCTCCCGGTACAATTTTATAAGGAGCCATAAAACAACTATATCCCAATGCCAAGATAAAAGCCCCCCCGACAAGCAAAGCATATGTCTTAAACCACTCACGGGTAAACGGTTTCTCTTTCAAAAGTATATTCACCATTTTATCTGATTTTAATTCGGCCGCGAATATACATCTATCTCATTTTTGAAAACATGACAAAAGTCATATTTCCGGAGGAAAATGTTTTAATTCGTTATTTAACATTTCAGAATTACCCGTGGCATTAATTTTGTTTGCACGAGAATATTAATTATAATTGCACACTTTTTCCAAATTGTGAAATTAAAATGAGAACAACCCTACTGATTACAAAAGAAAAAATTATCAGCGTGGCACAAAAATTGTTCATTGAAACAAGTTTTTATCGGACTACAATGAAGGATATTGCCCGTGCCGCTAAAGTTAGCCGGCGTACGCTATACACTCATTTTAACAGTAAGGAAGATATTTTTAACCACATTGTAGATCAAAAAATAGAATTAATAGAACAAAAACTCGAACAGGCAGTCAGAACGGCCTTGCCAGCCGACAAACGGTTGAAGTTATATATCAAGGAACGATTCAATTTAATCGCGGAACTCATGGGCGGCAGCCAACCTATCAAGGAAACTTTTTTACACAATAACAGTAAGATTGAAATACTACGGGAGAATATAGACAAGCAGGAAATCGAGCTACTCTATTCGATCCTTCGGGATGGGGCCGATGCGGGAATCTTCTCAATCAAACAACCCCGGCGCTTGGCTAATTCCCTACAATCCGTCTTTAAAAGCTTGGAATTCGGTTTTATACGCCAGTACGAACATCAACCACGACCACAAGTGATTAACGAATATATTAACATATTATTTCACGGTATAATTAAGAAATAAACTAACACACACTATTATATGGAATTATATATCAACGCCTTCGCCCATTATCTCCCGGACGACCGAGTACCAAACTCCTACTTCAAGGACGTGAACGGTCTGGACGACGAGTGGATTCGCTCTCGTACCGGAATAAGCACCCGGAGCAAGGCAGGCGAAAACGAGAACACGAATACCATGGCTCTGGAGGCTGTTAAACGCCTGAATGAAAAACTACCCTTCCCCATAGAGGAAGTCGATTTGATCGTGGCAGCCACTTACTCGCCTCACGACACGGTAGCCACAGCAGCACACATGATACAACGCCATTTCAAAGCACGAGCCGCACGCTGTCTCACCGTTTCGGCAGCCTGTTCCTCGTTTATTAATGCCATGGAAATCGTTGAAGGGTATTTTGCCATGAACAAGGCAACGAAAGCAATCGTCGTGGCATCCGAGCATAACACAGAATACAGCAACGAGACTTGTCCGCAAAGCGGTCATCTATGGGGTGACGGGTCTGTGGCTATTGCCATCTCCACTATGCCGGAAGGAGAAAAAGCCGCCCGCATACTTAATATATTCACCCGCGGACTTGGCCACATCGGTAAAGCAGACACCGCCGTATACTTACGCCCACATCACGGGGGGATCGGAATGCCGGAAGGACGTGACGTGTTTATCAATGCCTGCCATTACATGATCGAAGGCTTAAATGCTGTAACCAACAGCCAAGGTATAAAACTGACAGATTTGAAATTCATCGCATCACACCAAGCGAACAAGCGAATCATGGCTACCGTTGCACGCCAGATCGATTTCCCGGAAGATCATATGCTGTCGAACATTGAAGAGGTAGGTAACACGGGATGTCCCAGTTGCGCCATCGCCTTATCGCAAAACCTTGACCGGATCGACCATGGCGACCTCGTGGCTCTCTCCGTATTCGGGGGTGGATACTCTTGCGGGGCTGTATTATTACAATTTTTATAAGCAAATACAGGATTAAAAAATGAATCCAAATGAGCTGTTCATTTGGATTCATTTTTTAGTCTACACACAACAAAAAGATATACCTTTGCACGAAAGAAATTATCATGAATGATCAGACTGTAATATGTGCCATTGCCACGGCTCCCGGAATGGGTGCTATTGCCGTGATTCGCCTGTCAGGAAAAGGATGTATTGAAATTTGTGACCGGATATTTGTTTCACCTTCCCATAAAAAACTGGTGGATGTTCTTCCGAATACAATTCATTTCGGAAAGATCGTCAACAAGGAGGAACTGATTGATGAAGTACTAATCTCCGTGTTCCACGCCCCCCACTCCTTCACCGGAGAAAACTCCATCGAAATTTCTTGCCATGGTTCAGTATACATTCAGCAACGCATATTACAACTATTAATCTCCTCCGGAGTACGGCTTGCCGCCCCTGGAGAATTTACTCAACGGGCTTTCTTGAATGGTAAAATGGACCTTTCACAAGCAGAAGCCGTTGCAGATCTAATCGCCTCGTCCTCGGCAACCGCCCACAAAATGGCATTAAGCCAAATGCGGGGTGGATTCTCGGACGAACTGATGAAACTGCGAATGGAACTGTTGCACATCACCTCCCTGTTGGAACTGGAACTGGATTTCTCGGAGGAAGACGTGGAGTTCGCCGACCGATCGGAACTTCGGAGTATTGCCATCGGTATTGACACGTTAATTTCTCGCTTATGTGCCTCCTTCTCCCTTGGCAATGTGATCAAAAACGGCATCCCAGTAGCCATTGTCGGTAATACTAACGTGGGGAAAAGTACCCTACTCAACACTTTGCTAAAAGAAGATCGTGCCATCGTATCCGACATCGAGGGTACCACTCGCGACGTGATAGAGGATACCATCAACCTCCAGGGAATCACCTTCCGTTTTATCGATACGGCAGGCATCCGCCACACAGACGACCAAGTAGAAAACATGGGTATCGAACGTACTTTTTCCAAAATTGAACAAGCCCGTATCGTATTGTTTTTAATAGATGCCACCAAAAACACGGAACAATTCCTTCCCTATTATACCCAAGTGAAAGAACATCTCGGACCGGATACCCGCTTAGTCATTTTACTCAACAAGACAGACCAAACAGATTCTGCCAACATGATCTTGTCACAAATCACATCTCTATCTTCCGGGGAAAAGATTCTCCCGATTGCTGCAAAGACTGGATATAACATCCATCACTTGGTGGACGAGCTAGTTTCCACGATCAACCTAAACGCTCTTCATTCAGGAGATATTATCGTCAGCAATGCCCGCCATTACGAAGCCCTCTCCCATGCCCGCCTAGCCATCGAGCGAGTCATCACAGGACTGGACTCCCATTTTAGTGGTGAGTTTGTATCACAAGACATTCGGGAATGCCTTCATTATCTCGGGGAAATCACGGGACAAATCACGACGGATGAGGTATTGGGAAATATATTTAAGAATTTTTGCATCGGAAAATAACTTACCATAAACAAACAAATAACATTTATCATAAAAACGTTATAATACACTCTATTATAGCGGTTTTTCTTTTCCTCTACATTTATCGTTACTTTGTTTTATTATCTGTTTATTTATCGTATATTTGTACCACTTATGTACCACAAAGCAAAATGAAGATTATTTGTACCACATTTATGTGTATTTTATCTCCATTTGCAACATAAGTACAAAGATATAAAATCACCATTTGCAACCTACTGCAACATACAGCAACATAGTGCAACATAAATGGTGACGAAATGATAGAAATATGAGAGCGAAAGAACCGATAAAGAAGATATGTGAGTTTTGCGGATGCGAGTTTGAAGCATACACGCAAGTAGCTCGTTATTGCTCCCATGATTGCAACAGGAAAGCATACCGGGAGATTAAGCGTAAAGAGGTCATATCCCTTACCGCTTCTATGGCATCCCAAACAAAACGAGAACGGGCAAAGTCCGATTTGTCGGAACGTGAATACATTTCTATCTCTGATGCAGCCGCTATCATGGGAGTAAGTAGGTGGACTATTTACCGCAACGTGGTAAAAGGCTGTATTCCGGCAAAGCGTCTATCACAGCGCACAACATTAATACGTAAAAAGGACATAGAGGCATTGTTTGACGTTATCGAGCCTTATGAAGTCTTGACTACTGGAGTGCGCAAACCTATTGATGAGTGGTACACCATTGACGAGGTTACAGAGAAATACGGTTTGCTTCGGCATCGGATAAGGAAGATTATCAATGCAGAGGGCATACCTACCAAGAAAGCAGGAACACGTACCTTGATAGCAAAAAACAAAATAGATGCTTATTTCAGAAAGAAAGGCTTTGACGCAACCCTATCCAATCTTGCGGACTGGATAACGACACCCGAAGTCATGGAAATTTATAACATGACGGAACACGGGGTAAGGGTATTTATTTCCCGGTATGCCATACCTAAAAAACGGCTTAACGGCAAACTCTATTACAGCAAGCAACATATTGACAAACTTAAAAACAAGGAATAATGAGGAAATCAAAGACAACAAAGGTAACACTACGCTTTCGGATGCTCAACACCGGAAAGGAAACGCTTTACCTTGATTATTATCCTGGCATTCCTAATCCTAAGACTGGCGAAACGATGCGCCGGGAATATTTAGGCATGTATGTAGTTCCCTTGAAGAAAAGGAACGGGGAACTACAAACTAACAAGGACGGTTCACACAAGTACAATGCAGAAGATGAAGAAACTATACGTCTTGCCGAGATTATCCGTGCCAACAGGCAGAACGAACTAAGCAAAGCGGAAATCTATACGGAAGCAGAAGCTGAACTACTCAAAGCCAAAGAACGCAGCAAAGGGGATTTTATAACTTACTTCCGGGATTTGGCAAAGGACAAGAGAGAATCCAATTATAACAACTGGATGAGTGCGTTAAAGCATTTACAGGACTATACCAAGAAATCGGACAACGCCACTATAAAGCGGTTTTGTGATATTGATTTGCTTTGGTGTGAAAGATTCCGGGATTATCTTTTGTCCGTCAAGACACACAGGAGCGATAAAGTAATGTTATCCAACAACACGGCGGCGGCTTACTTCTTGAAATTTAAAATAGCATTGAAATCAGCTTATAAATACGGGTATCTGCCTAAGAATATCAATGAGGATTTGAAAGGCATTAAGGAAAAGGAAACACGCCGGGAGTTCCTAAGCCTTGATGAGCTTAAAAGGCTGGTAGAAACCCCATGTACTAACCCGGTGTTGAAACGTGCGGCTCTGTTTTCGGCTCTCACTGGTCTAAGGCATTCGGACATACGCAAAATGAAATGGGGAGAAATCGAAGAAAAGGACGGAAAATTTACATTGAAATATACCATCCAAAAGACAAGCAAGTACGATGAATTGCCCATATCTGAACAAGCGATGCAATTATGTGGAGAAAGGAGAAACCCGGATGAGCTTGTGTTTAACGGTTTGGTTTATTCCGCTTATGCTAACAAGGCATTGGCTCAATGGCTGGGTGCAGCAGGAATCACAAGGGACGTAACATTTCATTGCTTCCGGCACACCTTTGCAACCTTGCAACTTGCAAGCGGCACACAAATAACCACCATACAGAAGATGTTAGGACACAAGAACATCGGTACAACTTTGGTGTATGCAAAGACACTGGAGGAAGCGAAAAGAGAAGCGGCAGAAAAAATAAAAATTTTATAATAAAGGAAATATGGAAAAGAAAATATTCAGCGAATTTGTTAGTTTGTTCAATTCTCTTAGTAGTGCCGGACATTTACTAATCGGATATGATAATATGCGATTTAATGGTGAGTTTGCTAACGATAAGAAACAGCAAAACGAAATAAAGGAACAGTTCAAACTTGCCGACGAACTTTCTGTTACGGATGGTCTAAAAAATGCCGAATCTTTTAGCTTGAATAAACTATTTGATGAAATTGAAGATAATTTTTATAAGTACAAAAATTGTATAGATATTTACGTCGCTATGATGTTAAGAAGATTTATCGACATTGTACCTTATTACAAAAAACTTGAAAATGAAAGTAGGTATGGGGAAAGCATTATTCATTGCATTAATTTCTTTGATAACTTTTACAAAATGGGAAGATCTTATAATTCGTGCAGTGTAGAACAGAGATTTTTACTAAAGACAAGAGAGTTACTCCATTTCTTTAAAACAGGCCTTGATGCTTTATGTTTAAATTTCAATGTAGACATTATGGAATTACAGCGCAATGTCGGATTGGACATTTACCATAGAGGAACTGCTTCAACGTGTGCAATTTATAATGAATACAAGAAACAGTTAAACGAGATATGGGCAAAAGAAAATTACAAAGAAAAAACGATACAACACAATGAATGCTATACTTTTGCCGACATATTCACTGTAAAAGATTGGGACAAATATATCCGAGCTTTAACAGAGTGTACTCCACGATTGCTTGAATATGACGAAATACATAATGCTTATAAATTCGTAGGAAATGAGAAAAAAGAAAAAGGGTGTATAGCACAATATTTCAAACAGCTTAAAATGAAAGGTATAATCAATAATAATATAAATAGAAATGAATTAGCAAGAGTGTTAAGTAACTGCTTGCTTAATTATAAAATTTCAGGGGCATCTATCGACAACGAAAGCGAACAATACAAAAAAATCTATGAAAAGCAATTGTTTAATTAGCATGAGTTAGCACGCTAATTATTGATAAATAAGACATTGTTCTTTTGCACCGTTACCTCGAATGAGATAACGGTTTTCTTTTTCTATCATGGCGGGAACTGAAAGCCTGAACAAAGCCAGCAGGATAGCACAATGAACGAAACAATTACTTTCGAGACCATGCCTAAAGCAATGGCATACCTCATCAACAAAGTAGAGGCTTTAGAGAAAGCGTTGTTAGAGAAGAACGAAACACCAGCTACTCCGGTAGATAGATGGCTCAATATTGACGAATTGAAAGCCTATTTGCCCGATCATCCGGCAAAGGCAACCATTTACGGATGGGTAAGCAGACGGGAAATCCCCTATCATAAAGGAGGCAAGAAATTACGTTTTCTTCAATCTGATATTGACGCTTGGTTATCAAGTGGAAAACGTAAAAGCGAAAATGAGTTGATGGATGAGGCTAACAAATATTGTGAAACACGCAAAATCGGCTGAATATGGATATAAGAAAAAAGGTAGCCTCATCGACTACCAATCCTCTAAACGACAATGGCAAAGGTAGTGATTTTTACACACAATACCAAATTGTTTATCACTCATTCAAGGAAAGACCTAAAACTATGCTTGACGTGTTCTTGGAAACCGGGATATTGAGAGCTAATATTTGCAGGTATGTGGCAGATATGGCAGATAAGGGGCTTATCCAGCTACTTTATAAAAGGGAGGATGAGCATACAAAATTTACTGCCGGATATTATACTACTGATAAGACGCTGTTCCATAAAGTAGATGATAAACAATTAAAACTATGGGAGGTTGAGTAATGGGAGGATTTAACGTTTTTCAAGCAATCGGGGCAGAACTTCAAAAAGCCGACCAGTTGGCAGCAGCCGTGCCGGAACAGGTAGGAATGCTCACGATTAAGACCGCAAACCGGACGATCAGCGAGGCGGCTTTAAGACCTAATCCCGATGCGCTTTGGCTATCGTTGTGGTATGAGGGGGAGGTCTGTTGTTTGTTCTCTGATTCTAATTTGGGGAAATCTATTTATGCCGTGCAGATAGCCACGCGAATAGCGGAAACAAAGAAAGTGTTATACTTCGATTTCGAGTTATCGGACAAACAATTTCAATTAAGGTACACGGATGAACAGGGTAATTTGAACGTGTTCCCGGATAGTCTTTACCGGGTGGAAATTAACCGGGATTCGCTGGATATTTCCAATTTCGAGGATGCTATAATAGGTAACATAGAGCAAGCAGCCATACAAACGGGTGCAAGGGTACTTATCATTGATAATCTCACTTACTTGTGTATCGCAAGCGAAAAGGGGGACGCGGCAGGGACTTTGATGTTCCGGTTAATGGCATTAAAGAAGAAACACGGTCTATCAATGCTCATCCTTGCTCATACCCCTAAAAGGTGCCTATCAAATCCTATCACTCAAAACGACCTTGCCGGGAGTAAAAAACTATACAATTTCTTCGATAGCGTGTTTGCCATTGGCAAGAGTGCAAAAGATAACAGTGTACGATATATTAAACAGCTTAAAGTGAGATATGGAAACTATACTTATGACAGTGATAACGTGATCGTGTCGGCTATTGAAAAAATAGGAGCGTTCTTACAATTTGTCAATATTGGATATGCTACTGAAAAAGAACATTTGAAAGAGCCATCCGATAAAGATTCCATGGAAGAAATCGCCACTATCAAACAGATGGTATCAGAAGGTAAATCGTACCGTTTCATAGCGTCAGAGTTAGGCATATCATTAGGGAAAGTTCAAAGAGCCTTAAAGAAATAACAGTGTATCGCTGTATCGGTGTATCGGACGTGATACAGCGATACACCCCGATACAGCACAAGAAAAAATATAGCAAATATGAATAATTACAACCAACCATATTTAGAGAAGTACACCGGGCGAGCTTCACGACATAAATGCCCGAAGTGTGGCGATCCTCATTCATTCGCTTATTACTTGGATGGGAACACGGGACAACCGATAAACAAGACCGTGGGCAGATGCAACCATGAAAGCGGATGCGGTTATCACTATACACCCAAACAATTCTTTATTGATAATCCCGTAGAAAAGGAACGCCATAATATAACAACCATGCAACCACCAACGCCAAAACTTCAACGAGAAATAGGATGTATTCCTTTTTCATACGTGGAAAAGTCGGCAAGTTATAACAGTTCGTTTGTGTTCTTCCTGTGTGGATTGTTCGACCGTTTTTCTTTAGAATCCCCTACCATTGAACGGCTCATGCAAGATTATGCATTGGGAGCGACAAAGGACGGGGGAATCATCTATTGGCAGATAGACACCAAAGGCAGGGTAAGGACAGGCAAGGTGATGAGGTATAACCCGGAAACAGGACACCGCATAAAAGACGCTGGAGGTATCAACTGGGTTCACTCGATAATGAAGAAGCATAAATTACTGCCGGACGATTATAACTTGGTGCAGTGTTTATTTGGTGAACACTTGCTAAAAATGTATCCTGATAAAGTTGTCGCTTTGGTGGAATCCGAGAAAAGTGCGTTAATCGCTTCGGGTGTTTATCCTGAATACATTTGGCTGGCAACTGGTGGCAAATCCCAGCTTTCTATTGATAAACTAAAAGTATTGAAAGGACGGACGGTTATCATGTTCCCGGACGTGGATGGTTACGAGTACTGGAAGAACAAGGCTAAAGATGTTGAAGCTATCGGGTGTAAGGTTGTTGTTTCCGATTTATTGGAGAATAACACTACCAATGAAGACAGGGCAAACAAGATAGATCTTGCAGACTGGCTTGTACGCTATCTTTCCGATGGAACGGTTACAGAGCTCAGAAACGAATTATCCGAAGCTGAAAAAATTTTACAGGAGATGATAGACAAGAACCCAACTTTACAAGTACTCATAGATACGTTTAACTTGGAACTGGTTGCATGATGGAAATAGAAGTAATACACGGTCAGATTATCGCTAAAGCCAACCACTACCAAGCCGTACCGGGAAAGGGAGGTACAAGGCGGATTATCAAGGATGAGAAGACACGAGCCTACGAGCGTAGTTTCATGCAACAATGTAGAATCTATCGCAATAAGGGCATTTCAGGACGTTTTCGGCTCTTTGTCCGGGTGTTCCACAGTTCTGTACGTTTCGACCTTGATAACAGCCTGAAAACCTTACTCGATTGTTTAGAAATGGCTGGAGCAATAACCGATGATAAACTTTGTTTCCAAATCGAGGCAGAGAAGAAGATAGACAAGTATCATCCCCGTGTAGAGTTCGCTATACTGGAGGTGAACGAGCAAAAACAAATATTTTATTAACAATTTAATTTTAAAATTTATGGAACCAATCAAAAAAAACGGGCTTGATAGAAAGATCAAGCATCATGAAATGAATGTTGAAAGAATCCAGTCGATCGTGAACGACATGATCGAGACGGGATTTGTTTTTGGAACCGGGGAATTGAGGGACTTGGGTTCATCATGTGCAATCTTGCATGATCGAGCAATCGAGATGGCGCAAAAAGATTCATCAAGAATAAGAATCAGTTTCAAGCGTGATGCAGACTATAAAGAAACTCTGGATAGATTGAACGAGACCATTGAAAACAAGGCTAGGGAATTGAAAAAGGCTCTATTATATCACACTTCCAATCCCTTGGAAATAGAGGCGTTTGAGATCAGCGGGGGGGGTGTCGTGAGTGTCTCCATTGATTGGGTGGAAAGCAAGGAGAAAGAATACACGATCCTACCGACAGGGAGACGGGAACACGCCATGCAACTCGTTGACAACGTGAAAAAGGCGATTGACGAGTTAAACTCGTTTGTTGTAGGTAACGGTAATTTTGGCAAGGGTATTAGCACCTCACAGGATGGCCGCAGGTGTCTCTGTTGGCTAGACGGGGACGGTGATTTTCATGAAGATAAAGAAGCGTATGAATTTATTTAAACCGGGGAAACATGACAACGGGAGAGAGAAAGAGATTTGACGAGCTGCAAAGGCGGTTAAGCGAGAACCCGTCAAGCGGGATGATTTTTTTTGCTAACGTGAAAGGAATAGAAAGACCTGAACCCGCCAACAATCCCTATGACAACTGGGCGAGACAGGCAGTATTTGAGAACAAGGCTATTTGTATGTATCTAGGGATAGAATACAACGAGGATGATTTTACCACGTCTAGCGAGGCTTTGGCTAGATTATGGGCACAAGATTTACCGGATAAAGAGTAATATGAAAACAACATTCATCTACATATCATGGGACAGAGAAAAGGACAAACTGGAAATCCTAAAGGTAGACCTAAAGGAGTGCCGAACAAGGTCACAACCGATTTGAAAACATGGATCGCCTCCATTTTAGATGATGGGCGAGACAAGTTTAAAAAAGACATGGATGACTTGGATTCATCTGAACGGGTAAAGGTGTATATCAACTTGATAAATTATGTACTCCCCAAACAACAAGCCGTGAGTGTTGAGGCTCAGGCAGAGGCTGAATACAAGGCTCTTGCTAGCTTGATAGACACGGCACCCGATGAATTCGTGAATAAAATTGCTGAAAAAGTTTTAAGTCTGCAAAGAACAAGAGAAAAGTTATTAAAATAAAGAAAATGAAAAGATCATGAAAGACAACAGGCGATACCTGCTCCAGATTGCACGGGGAGAGCAGCCCAAACAAAGTTTTATCAGGATTTATACCGTGGTAAATGGAGAAAAGAAACTTCAAAGCGAGAATGAAATAGAATTTGATGAAGACATCAACATTGAAGTCGTAACCAGTAAAGCCGAATTACTAGAATTACAAAAGTGACAAAACGCATCATAAGACCTTGTATCAATAACGGTGCGAGGTCTTTTTTTATACCCTGTATCGATGTATTATGTCCAAGTGTATCGATACGATACAGCGTATAACTTATTGATATAACAATATTTGCACTGTATCACTTCCGATACACTCGATACACGGTACAGTGCGATACAATACACTTACTCTACTTTGATATTGATACTCTTACCGCAATGGGGACAGGTGAGAGAAAGGCCGTCTTTCTTGGGTTGCACTTCTTCTGGTGATGCAAAAAGTTGCCACATCGGAACATTTAAAGCATTAGCAATTTTTTCTAATGTAGATGTAGTTAATGAATCAGCGGCAACCATTTGCTTGACAGCGGACAAACTAATATTCATTCTATCGGCTAACATTTGTTGCGTGCAGCCATTTTCTTTTAATACTTCTTTAATTCTCATATTCTCCTTAATTTATTTAATCACAAAATTACCTCTATTATTATAAGGTATAGTATTTACTATCTTAAATAATCTTAATATGGCAGTGTTTTCTATCTAATAATTTCATATTGTATAGAAAATACTATACTTTTGTGCCGTCAAGATTAAACAATACGACAATGAAAACACTAAAAGAGATATACGGGAAGAGAGAAATCATGTTAGTAGCTCATAGAGTAGCTAAGGAGTGTAAGCAATCAATGAGTGAATCATTGAAAGAGGCTTGGGCATGGTTCAAGAAAAACAGCTCTACTTTCAAATGCTATTTGGGTGTTGTGATCAAGGAAAAACGCAAACAATTCTTGAGTGGGTTTAATTTGAAACGTGCTATCCTTTCTCAACCGACCGACACGGCATTGACCTATACTTTCAACAATCAAGTGTTCGATACCAAATACGATATGTTATACAGATAAAATAATATAGCTATGAAATTACAAGACACAAGCACGAGCTTAAAGAACTGGCCGTGTAACCTAGAGAAAATCCGTGAAGATGCAACCCGCATCGTGTACGTTGACGATTTCAACGGGAGTAAAATATTTATTCATGTGCAACGAGGCGGTTACGTTACGATACGAGCCGATAACGACACGATCATCAACGATTACATTGAAACCATCCCTCACCCGGTTATACACAGGCTAGAGGACGGCGACAAGGTTTGCAGATGGTGTTTTGGTGATGATCACGTCATTTTCAGGTTGGAAGAATCGGGAAGTATATCCGTTTCAAGTAACAAAATAGAGCTGGTGAACCTTTACTGTGAACCCGGTAACCTGAAACGGGTTAAAGACTTCCTCAACAGAGACTAGTACCACCCATCTTGTTTGCAAGCGATCCCCGGTTCAATCATGGCCGGGGAGTGTTTTATGATATTATGGAAGATACTGACAACATTTATAGTAGATATTTGCCATACATCCTTACCACCTTTACAAGTTTACAGGAGAAATGAACACGCATATCAAAATAAAAGCTTATATTTACATTTGTTTCCTATTTTCTTATGATTGTCTATTGTTAAAAAGGACACATTTAGACCATATTTGTACCACTAATTTACAAATAATTGATATTCAATCATAGTTATACTTTGCATCGAATTACCAATGAGTTAAATTGATTATAATCGATTGATATGGCGCTCTTTACGGGCGCCTTTTTTGTTGCTCAAGTATCTTTGATAATCGTTGCTAAGCCTTTTTACGCCATTTTTTGTACCTCCTGTGTACCTCACCACGAAAATCTGAGGATTATCGTTGGCAAGGTCGTGGAGAAATGAGACGCTGTGAGACACAGTGATACGCAGAGATACAGTTTTGGCGAAATAAAAAGATAAATGAAATGGCTAGTAACATCAACATTCAGAAAAAATGTGAGTGGTGTGGCAAATTATTTATTGCCCACAAAATCTCGACACGATGCTGTTCGCGTCGTTGTGCTAACCTTGCCTACAAAGAAAAAACAAGGCAAAAGCGTGTTAGCGAATTCCAAACAATGGTCAATCAGCAAATCGAAAAAGAAGATTGCATTGACAAGGATTTCTTTACCCCAAGCGAAGCTGCAAAGTATATCGGTATCAGCAGGGCTACCTTTTATAGGTATCTAGAAACTAACCTGATAAAATCGGTCCAGTTAAAGAGAAAAACTATTATCAGGAAACGAGACATCGAGGCTCTGTTTGATAATGCTTCTCCTTACAAAAAACATCTACCAAAATCCAAGCAGAGCATCACCGACTTCTACACCACAGCTGAAGTTAAGGAAAAGTATGGCGTAAAGGATTCTTGGATATTTCATATCGCTAAGGAACATAATATTCCACGAACCTTTCACTGTGGTAAAACCTATTGGAGCAAAAAGCATATTGATGACTACTTTGCAAAGAAAGCTCCCGATCCTGAAATCAAGGAATGGTACAGCACGCAAGACATACAGGAGAAGTTCGGTATGACACTGACGGCCATCTATTCTTTTGTTTCAAAGAATGCCATTCCCAAGAAGAAGGTCGGCATCATGGTGTACTACTCCAAAAAGCATGTGGACATTGCCAAAGGTCTCATTGCCCCAGAAGAGCCCAAATACTACACCATTGCCGAAGCGATGGAGCGATTCAATCTGAC